>Ga0163148_10000641_pt1 | contig 47486 bp, 40 predicted proteins | sample OliLakLV19MP7P2_FD_148606 | JGI IMG/M metagenome (GOLD analysis project Ga0163148, IMG submission 148606) | Freshwater microbial mat bacterial communities from Lake Vanda, McMurdo Dry Valleys, Antarctica- Oligotrophic Lake LV.19.MP7.P2 | ecosystem: Environmental > Aquatic > Freshwater > Lake >... | reverse complement strand
CCCCCATACGCACCCGTCACGTATCTGCCAATCTATACTGCCCTCACGCCGCTTCCCGGCGCTCCCGGCTTGAGTATTGATCCGGTTACCGGCCTGTTGACGGGCGCACCCAATGTACCGGGTCAATACGTCGTTGGCGTTTGCGTTGAGGAATACCGGGGCGGCGTGGTTCTCAACACCCACACGCGCGACTTTCAGTTCAACGTGGCGGAATGCGAGCCGCTGGTGCTAGCCTCCATTCCCGATTTTATTTTGAATTGCGAAGACCGAACCATCATTTTAGACAACAGCAGCTCTATTGGCGACTTCTGGTTTTGGGATTTTGGCGTGCTTGGGCTCAGCACAGATACTTCTACGGCCTATGAACCCGCGCCGTTCACTTATCCGGATACGGGCAGTTACATCCTGATGCTGATTGCCAACCCCGGATTTCTCTGCTCGGATACCGCTTTTGCCACGGTGGGTATTTTTCCTGCGCTGATCGGAGGTTGGACGTTTAGTGCCGGCTGCTCCGGAACCCCTGTAGTTTTTACCGATACTTCTGTCAGTACCGAGGCAGGCGAAATCAACAGTTGGAGCTGGACTTTTGGTGACGGCAACTTTAGCAACGAACAGAACCCCGCCTACCAATATGCAGATGGGGGAAGTTACACGGTCACTCTGATTGTGGGGACGAGCCCGGGCTGCCTGGATACCATTGTGCAAGTGGTCACCATAGACCCGGGTCCGGATGCCAATTTTACCGTGGCCGACCATTGCCAGGACGAGATTGCGCTGTTCAATAACTTAACCTCCATTTCAACCGGCACTATAACCGATTTGGTTTGGGATTTTGGCAATGGGGAAAGCAGTATCGAGGAATCGCCCGCGTATCAATATCTAGTGGCGGGAACGTATACGGTAACGTTGATTGCGACCTCAGGCAATGGCTGCCAGGATACAGCTTTTCAGGAATTGGTGGTCGGCTATGTGCCGCTGGCAGACGCGGGCCTGACGGATACGGTAGAACTCGGGACGCTCTACACGCTGGACGGCTCCGGAGGCGGCAGCTATTCCTGGAGTCCTTCCACCAACCTGGACGACCCTACAGCCGAAGACCCTGTTTTCACGGCCTTGGAAACCACCACGTTCACCGTTGTGGTCACCAGTCCGGACAATTGTGTGGTGACGGACAGCGTAACAATTGTTGTGGTGTTCATTGACCATTGCCCCGGCTTTTTGTTGCCCAACGCCTTTACGCCCGACGGCGATGGCCGAAACGATGTCTTCCGCGTTCAAACTTTTGGCGAGGATGAATTGACCGAATTGCTCGTGTTCAACCGCTGGGGCGAGAAAGTCTTTGAAACCAACGATCCGGCCACCGGGTGGGATGGGACATACCGCGGCAAACCTCAACCGCTTGGTGCCTTTATTTACTTGTTGCGCTCGGGCTGTAGAGGACAAGATTTACAGCAAACCGGCACGGTAACGCTTTTGCGATGATGGCTATGCAACGTTCATTATGGGCATTTTTTCTGGTGTTGATGCTGGTTGCCGGTAGCCAGTTGCGCGCTGCTCACCTGATCGGGGGGGAACTGAACTATACCTGCATCAACGATTCTACCTACCGCATTGACCTGGTTATTTACCGCGACTGCGCGGGGGGTGGGGCAGGCTTTGACAATCCGGCCTTCATTTTTGTGTACGATGCAGCCGGGGTCTACCAAACTTTCTTGCAGCTCACCGCACCAACCATTTCCCTGCTGCCTGTTACCAGCGACAACCCCTGTTTGACCATTCCTCCGGGCATTTGCGTTGAAAAAGGCGTCTATACCGGTACCTTTTTTCTGCCTCCTAACCCGGATGGTTACAGCCTTGTGTATCAGCGCTGCTGCCGCAACGGAACCATTGACAACCTTGTGGATCCCGGAGGCACGGGAAGTTCTTACCTTGAAACCATTCCCCCGGTAGCGGATGCCACCTGCAACAGCTCGCCGGTGTTCAACAATTTCCCACCCATTGTGCTCTGTGCCGGAGAGCCGATACTCTTTGACCACAGCGCCACCGATGCCGACGCAGATTCATTGGTGTACTCGCTTTGTGCGCCCTTTTCCGGCGCTACGGCTACCTGCCCCTTTCCCTCGGGTCCTTTTTCACCGCCCGGTTGCCCGGATGAACCCCCCTCCCCCCCGTACCCGGCCATTAGCTACCTGGCGGCCTATTCCGCGCTCAACCCCCTGCCCGGCACCCCTGGCCTGAGCATTGATCCGGTAACCGGGCTGTTGACCGGCACCCCCAATGTTCCTGGTCAATACGTGGTCGGCGTTTGTGCAGAAGAGTACCGGGACGGCGTCCTGATCAATACCCATGTTCGCGACTTTCAGTTTAACGTGGCCGATTGCGAACCTTCCGTGATAGCTACCATCCCCGATTTCATCCTGGACTGCGAAGACCGGACCATCAGCTTTGACAACAGCAGCTCCGGGGCAAGCCTTTGGTTTTGGGATTTTGGGGTACCCGGGCTTACCTCGGATACCTCTTCATCTTTTGAACCTGCGCCGTACACCTACCCTGATACCGGCATTTACACCCTGACGCTGATTGCTAATCCAGGCTTTCTCTGCGCGGACACTGCCTATGCTACGGTAGCCATCTACCCAACGCTGATCGGAGGTTGGAGCTTTAGTGCCGGTTGTTCCGGTCTGCCCGTTGTGTTTACCGATACCTCGGTCAGTACGCTGGCCGGTGAGATCAACAGTTGGGTCTGGACTTTCGGCGATGGTGCGGGCAGCAGCGATCAAAACCCCCTTTACCAATATGATGACGGGGGAAATTACACCGTCACCCTGATCGTCGGTACGAGTCGGGGCTGCCTGGATACCATTGTGCAGGTGGTCAACGTGGCTCCGGGGCCCGATGCCGCGTTTGCCGCAGCCGACATTTGCCAGGACGAAATTGCGCTGTTTGACAACCAAACCACCATTTCGTCCGGAACCGTCACCGGGTGGCTCTGGGATTTTGGCAATGGCGAGAGCAGTACGGAGGAATCGCCGGCCTACCAATACCCGGCGGCGGGTACTTATTTGGTGACCCTGATCGCGGAATCCGCCAACGGATGCCAGGACACGGCCTTTCAGGAGCTGTTGGTTGGTTTTGTTCCGCTGGCAGACGCTGGTCCCGGGGCTACCGTAGATTACCTGACGCTGTACACGCTGAATGGCTCCGGCGGTGGCACGTATTCCTGGAGCCCTTCTACCTACCTGGATGATCCCTCGGCCGAAGACCCCGTCTTTACCGCCTGGGAAACCACGCTTTTTACCGTTGTGGTCACCAGTCCTGACAGTTGTTCGGTCCTGGACACCGTGACGGTTTTTGTGCTGCCCAAGACCGTTGTGGATGTTCCAAATGCCTTTTCGCCCAACGGCGACGGCACCAACGATTTCTTGCTCCTGTTGGTCAACGATGTAGAAATATTATATTATTTCCGTATTTATAACCGTTGGGGGCAGCTTCTTTTTGAAACCCAGGACCTGCAAAAAGGTTGGGACGGCACCTACAACGGCAAGGAACAAGAGGTGGGGACCTATGTCTACACCGTCAGTGTTTTGGGCCAAGAAGGCGATCAAATCGACAAACAAGGCACGGTTGTTCTGGTCCGGTAACGCAGTATCTGGCGTCTTTAGCCATGGCGCTGCAAGGAATTGGGCTGGCTGTAATACCTTTACCCGGAATTTATACCGGATCAACTTATCGGTTTACGAATTGCGGCTGCTTTCTCCTTTGCTATTCACCTGCTTGTTTTGGGGTTCGTCCTGCGGACCCGGAGAGCAAGCGAGCGCACCGAACTTACCGAAAAGACCCTTGGAACTTCCCGATCCCGGGCAAAATGTGCTGGGCTTGCAAGTGTATAAGACGCATTGCAAACTCTGCCATGGACTGAACGGGCAAATGGGCGGCAGCGGTGCGGCCAATTTGGCGCTGTCTCTGCTGACCGAACAGGAGAGCCGCACGGTGATTGCCAAGGGCCGAAATTTGATGGCCGCCTACGAAAACAAACTGAGCCCCGAAGAATTAGATGCGGTGGTGCAGTACATACAATTGTTTAAAGCCAATTAATTATTGTTAATGACTACTTATCGCGTACTTGGATTGATGTCTGGTAGTTCCATGGATGGCCTGGACATCGCTTATTGCATTCTCAGTGTGGACGAAGAAGGCAATTGGTCCTACAAAATTGAAAAGGCGGAATGCCTGGAATACCCGCGCAAGTGGCATCTCCGGCTGGCAAACCTGACCATGCAAAACGCTATTACGTATATTAAAACACATACGTACTTTGGCCATTATACAGCGGAATTGGTGAACGCGTTTTTGGACAAGCATGGGCTGCAAGGCCAGGTGGATTTCATTGCCAGCCACGGCCAGACCATTTTTCACCAGCCAGAAAACAAGCTGACCAGTCAAATCGGCGACGGTGCAGCCATTGCGGCTATAACCAACCTTCCCGTGATCAGCAATTTCCGCACCACGGATGTCGCGCTTGGTGGCCAGGGAGCACCCATCGTGCCCATCGGCGACATGCTGTTGTTTCCGGCCTTCCGCTTTTGCTTGAACTTGGGCGGCATAGCAAACATTACGGTTAATCTCGGCGGCGGCAAAATGGCCGGCTATGACCTGGCTGCGGCCAACCTGGTGCTCAATAAGCTCGTAGAGCCGCTGGGTGTTGACTTTGACAACGGCGGGGCAAACGCCCGCGCGGGTCATGTAGACACCCGTTTGCTGGAGGAACTGGACCGTTCCTGGTACTACAAAAAAGAACCGCCCAAAACCCTTGGCGGTGGCTGGGTGCGCAAGGTTCTGATGCCCACGTTCCGTCATTACCGCATTTCAACCGAAGACAAACTCCGCACGTATGTGGAGCATCTGGTTGGCCAAATTCACCGCGACATCGCCCAGTGCTGCGAAGACTACGAGCTCGGCGATCCGGCCGACCAGAAAGTTTTGGTCACAGGCGGGGGCGTCTTCAACGACTTCTTGCTGGAAAGGCTCAAGGACACGGCTGATGCCGAGATCATCGTGCCCGATGAGACCCTCATCAAGTTCAAAGAGGCGCTCATCATTGGATTGATTGGCTGTTTGCGCTGGCGCAACGAGACCAACATCCTTTCGAGCGTCACCGGGGCTACCCGCAACAGCATCGGCGGGGAGATCTACGCTTGAAACGGCTGACGCTGTTTCGTTCAGCCGCAGTGGCATGATCAATCTGGTAACCGGCGCCAGCGGTTTTCTCGGCTCCTACCTGGCCCGAACCCTGTTGGCTAATGGCGAACAGGTGCGCGCTTTGCGGAGGCCCGGCAGCGACCTGCGGTTGTTGGGCGACGACGTGTCCCGCATTGAATGGGTGGAATCAGACTTGTTGGATCCCATGGGTCTGGAAGAAGCCGTAAAGGGCATTTCCACCGTTTACCACGCCGCTGCGGTGGTGTCTTTTCGTCCCAAAGATCGCCATGCAATGCGAAGGGTCAACGCGGAAGGCACGGCAACGCTGGTTAACGCTTGCCTGGATGCCGGCATCGGCACGCTGGTGCACGTGTCGTCCGTGGCGGCTATTGGCCGCAAATTGGACGCCACCCTTCTGGATGAAGACATCCCCTGGGAACTCAACAAACGCAGCACCGAATACGCGCTGTCCAAGCACTTGGCGGAGCGCGAGGCCTGGCGCGGCTGGGCGGAGGGCCTGACCCTGGTGGTGGTCAACCCGGGCACCATTTTAGGGGCCGGTTTTTGGAACCAGGGCACCGCTCGCTTTTTTGCCCGCGCCGATGAAGGCCTGCGATTTTACACGCGCGGCGGGTCGGGTTTTGTAGACGTTCGCGACGCGGCTTCTGCGTGCCTGTTGGCGGTGAGGAAAAGCCTTTGCGGGGAGCGCTACATTTTGGTGGGCGAGAACGCCAGCTACCGAACGCTGTTCGGAAGCATTTGCATGGCATTGGGCAAGCCGGTTCCCAGCCTTGAAGCCGGCCCTCTGTTGTTGGGGGCACTCTGGCGTTGGGAGGCACTCAAAGGGGCTCTAACGGACAAGGCTCCCGACCTGACGCGTGAAAATGCGCGGCTCGTTGGCTCGTTTTACCGCTACGACAACCAAAAATTCGCGCAGGCCAGTGGAATGACTTTTAGGTCCATGAGCACCAGCATTGCCGACACGGCCGCCGTCTACCGGCAAAGCCGAAAGGAGGGCCTGGCTTTTGGGCTGCTGGAACCGGACGTGTTGCCGCCGTCCAGCCGCCCTGAACCGTGAAACCCATTCGCCATGTTTTCTTTGACCTGGACAACACGCTCTGGGACTTTACCCGAAATTCGGCGAGCGTGTTGGAGGAATTGTACCACCACTGCGCCTTGGCTGGCGTTGGCGTGCCGTCCGCTGCGGCGTTTGTGGTCCGCTATGAAGTACACAACGAACATGCCTGGGGCCTGTATCGCGAAGGGCGGCTGGACCCTGAGCGGCTGCGTTGGGAGCGCTATTGGCGCACGCTCGCTGATTTTGGCTGCGACAACCGCAAACTGGCCATTGAGCTAAGCGGCGCCTACCTGGATATGCTGGCTAAGCGCACCCTGTTAATGCCCGGTGCGCGCAAGGTGTTGCAACGGCTTCACGAGCATTATCCGATGCACATTGTCACCAACGGATTTGAGGATGTGCAGCGGAACAAACTGAGGCACAGCGGGTTAGACGCATACTTCCACACGGTTACCACGGCCGAAGCTGCCGGAGCCGCCAAGCCAGACCTGCGCATTTTCCGCAAAGCGCTTACCGACGCTGGAGCGCAAGCGGCGGAGAGCCTTTACATTGGCGATCACGCTTTGACCGATTCCAGCGCGCGGTCAGCCGGGATGCATTTTCTGTGGTACAATCCCGCCATTAGCGGTCCCCTTCAGCCAGATGCCGCCCCGCAACAGGGCAGCAACCAGGGGCCAGGCTCTTTTTTGCCAGCGCCGGCCACAAAAGAAACAGGTCCTGAAGCGGAGTTAACCGTTCTTCAGGACCTGTTGGATTTGCCAGACTGGCTGCTGAGCCATGTCCGGGACTAAAGGGAACTTTAAACTAAGCGAGGTTGCCCGCTCAGTTGGGGTTCTTTGGAACAGCGGCTGCAGCATGGCTGCCACTGGCACAGCAAGCGGGTTTGGCACCCCCTGCAGAAGCAGACGCGGCACCAGCGCTACAAGCGGCGGCTTTGGAGGCTTCTGCTTCCTTGCTTGAACAGGCAGCAGCCGAGGCACTGGCTCCACCTTTCTTGCTGCAGCATGATTTGCCGGCAGCGGGAGCTTCTTTGGTATCAGCGGCTTTAGCCGGTGTTCCCGTGCTTTCTACACTGATGACTTCATAGCCATTCTCCGTTTGCTGCAGGGCAATTTTGGTTGTTCCGGCAGAAGCGGATTCCGTGGCAGATTGGGCGAAAACAGCGCCGGCGCTGATGGCCAGGGCGAAAAAGAAGCTGGTGAAGCGTTTCATTAAAGTTAATTTGGGATAGGTGATGAATCCAGCGGTGGATTTAGTGTTGTCTTCTGGATGAATAAGCAAGATACACCCTTTGCAGCGATCAGGCAAGATGGGCGATGACGGTTTTTCCGCCCTTTACTTTTTGGCCAATCGCCACTTCAATCTTGGCATCCAGCGGCAGGTAAAGGTCTACACGCGAGCCGAATTTGATAAATCCGAACTCAGAGCCCTGCGAAACCTCATCGCCTTCGTCCAGGTAGGACACAATGCGGCGAGCCACCTTGCCGGCAATCTGCCTGACCAGCACCTCTATTTGGTCCTCGTTTTCGATGACGATGGTGGTTCGCTCGTTGCTCGTGGACGATTTTGGGTGCCAGGCCAGCAGGTAGCGGCCCGGGTGGTACTTAAAATATTTGACCTGTCCGCTAATGGGGTTTCGGTTGACGTGCACGTTTTTAATGGACATAAACACGGACACCTGCAGGCGCCTGTCCTGAAAATACTCCGGCTCTTCAACCTCCTCAACTACCACCACCTTGCCATCGGCCGGTGCAATAACGGCTGAACCATGCAAGTATAATTCGCGGCTGGGGTTGCGAAAAAACAGCGCTGTACCCAAAATGCCCAAAAAAGAGGCGATCAGCACCACTGCATGAACCACCGCAGCCTCCGGGAAAGCATAACGAACCACAGCGTTTGCTGCCAGCAGCAACACCAGGAACGTCAGCACAATGCTTTTGCCTTCTCGATGAATTTTAACAATCATAGTTGGGATGAAGCCTCGGTTTGACCGAACAACAAAAATACAACAATTGACCGCCATACCGGTTCATGCCATTTTGGCAGAAAGCGAGCTTTTTTCGGGTCAATGCCTTTAGTCCGAAGGGGTTTGTAGGTCCAAGCAACAGTAGTATACGCAAAATTGGTTGAATAGGCTGTTGATTTCGATTGATTTTACACTTGGCCTTGAACATTTTTTACGTGGAGTTGCCTTGTTAGGTGCCTTGGCAATGACCTAACCGCGATTGTCCTGCCGCTCATAGGCTTACTATTGCCATAAAAATTTTAAATTATTTTGAAAGATAAGTTGCAATTGCAGTAAGGTTAATTACCTTCGAGTAATCCTGTATGAAACAATACTTCATTCATTGCTTACTTGTTCTGCTCAGCCTGGGAGCCAAGGCCCAGTACACCGGTTATCTGCCTATGCTTGAAATGGGCAAGAGTTGGCAATTGGTGAATGCTAACTTGCAGTTCACTCATCGCACTAACGGCTCGAATGGAGCGTTTGAATTGGGAACGCGACCTGCTGTTGCAACAGATCAGCAAGGATTTGATGGAGCAAGAGCAGATGGACTCTGCACTATGGCTTCTGGCTGGAGAAACGCGTACAGGCTTGGTCAAGTACCGCGCTCATCTGTTGGCCGCCTCTGGTCAAGCGGACAGCGCGCTGAGCCAATTGCAGAAGGGCTTGAACCCGGCAAATCCGCTCGACAAAGCTTATCTTGACTACATAGCCTTCCGTTTAGACACCCTTGCCACAAGCGCTGACAGCCTTGCCCCGGCCTCGATTACCTTCTTGCGAACATTAGGCAGCAAAGAGCACCGTGCCGGTGTTTGGGCGTTGAACCTTCCTGACAGAAAATTTGCGTTTTTAGGTTCCATAAGTATCGCTAAAGGCTTAAACGCGACTGAGTATTAATCTGGAGACTTTATGAAATCTTAAATTGAGTATAATCCCAATATAATGTTGGGAAAACCTGTAATCAAGGGAACACGAATAACTTTTGAACTTATATTAAGAAAATTGACCGAAGGGGAAACTCCTGAAGGTATTGTCGCTTCCTACCCGCAACTTGTTATAGAGGATATTTACGCTGCTTTGAACCACGCTTCAAATCTCATTGCCAATGAAGAAATCATCATTCCTAAAGCCTCGTGATACTAGCAGACGATAACATTTATTATAGAGTCATTGTGGCCTATTAACATTGGATAAAGGTGAAAAGCTGTTTGGAAAGTTTGCCATTTTCGGAACTCAGAAAATAAGGATCCGATCAATTAAATGATGCTTGAGTAAAAGATCGTATCCAGGTAAATGTTTAACCCCCTAAAAAATCAGCCGGATAAGGAGCCAGGCCACTGGTGCCACAAAAAACAGCGAGTCGAAGCGGTCCAGGAAGCCGCCGTGGCCGGGCAGAAGGCCGCCGGAATCTTTGGTGTGGAAGGCGCGCTTGAGGCGTGATTCGGCCAGGTCGCCCAGGGTGCCAAAGACGGTAGCTGCCACAGCGAGCGCGAGCCATTCCCCCGTTTGAAGCACTGGCACGAGTTGCCCGAGAGCAAGCGCCATGGCAAGGCCCAAGGCCATGCCGCCGAATACGCCTTCCCAGCTTTTGTTGGGCGAAATGGACGGGGCCAGTTTGGTGCGTCCAAAGCGTGAACCGGCAAAGTAAGCGCCCACGTCGTTTGACCAGATCAGGAAAAGGATGCCCATGACCAGTTCCGGCTCAAAGCCCTGCCCGGCGCCGAGGTCAGCCATGGCGGCGAGGGGTAAACCCATCCAAAGGGCGCCAACAAGGCCTACTTGAGCGGCTTTGCGGTTGCCGGCATCTTTGAGCGCCAGAGCCAGCAGCATGACCAGCGGAGCCACCAGAAAGGGGATGTGCAGACGCTGCAATTCCGGAAAAACGATGGTCAGCGGCAGCGCAAAGCCCAGCAAAAACGCAGGGAGGGCCGGGAAATACGGCGGTCGGCGGTGCCAGTCACTGGTAAGCCGGCCTAATTCCCAGAGGCTCATGGCCGAAATCAGCCCGAAGGCAAAGGCCAGGCTGGCCGGATGCCCGTAAAGCGCCGCCAGGAAAATAGCCGCCCCGGCCAGGGCGGTAAGGAGTCTGCGCGAAAGGTCCTTCATGCGGGTCCGGTTTACGCGGTCAGAAGCGATCTTCGGGTTCTTCGGATTCTTTGCGCTCTGGCTTCATGGGCAGGCGACCAGTAGCGGGGTCCAGTCCGTCCCAGGGTGGGGGCGCCTGATCGTCGCGGTAGCGGTGCACCAAATAGAGGATGCTGACCAGGGCCGCAGCGCTCAGCACGCCGAGCCAGGGGGATGGGTCGCCAACAGTTGCTGCTTTTTCAGGCCCGGCAACCCAACTGTACACCACGTAGGTGGCGTTGTTCAGAAAATGCCCGATGATGGGAATCCACAGGTTGCGGCTCCACAAAAAGAGGTAACCCAGGATGATGCCGAGCGCAATACGGGGCACGATGCTGTAAAACTGGAAATGAATCGCGGCGAAGACGAGGGCACTTCCCCAGACCGCTACATGCCCGTTTTTGGTCCAGGCTTCGATAATGCGCTGGAGGATGCCCCGAAAAATGAGTTCTTCCCAGGCGGCCGCTAAAACGGCGATCATGAGGAAGGTGGTCAGGCCTTCCACAAAGGTTGCCGGCTTAAGGATGGCGTTGGTCAGGCGGCTGGCCTGATCCTCCCAGTCGCGCATTTGCTGGAGCCATTGGCCCGAAATCGGAGCACTTTGGTTGAGCGCGTGCAGGGAGTCGATCAGCGGACTGGCTACCACCATGGCGGCAACGGCCAGGCCGAGCATCATCCAGGCAGGCCTGCGCTCGCGGCCGGTCGCGGACACTGGGTGGCCAGTGGTCATGTAGAGGAAAAACACGCCCGCCAGCAGCTTGCCTGCGCTGACCAAAATGTTGATGAGCTTTATGGCAAACAGCACAGCCGGGTCCTGAAGGTCGGCGTCGCTGGGTTCAAACAGCACTTTTTGCACCCCTTCCAGGTTTGACGCGCCCACGAGCGGCATGGCCAGAACCAGCCCGATGCTGGCAGCAAAGGTTTCGGCCAGCAAATACAATCCCACCAGCAAAAAAAGCAATCCCGGCAGGCTTAAAAAACGAAGAGTACCCCGCAGGGACATAGGTTGCGTAAATTTGGGTCGAAGTTAGGTTTTTACGGCTCCACAGCGGTGCTGCGAAGCATTTGCGTACTACATGATCAAGCATGGTTAAGATAGGCTCAATAGAATTGGGGGAATTCCCCTTGCTTTTGGCACCCATGGAGGATGTCAGCGACCCGCCATTCCGCATTCTGTGCAAGGAAGCGGGCGCGGACATGGTCTTTACGGAATTTATTTCGTCCGAAGGGCTGATTCGGGATGCCGCCAAAAGCGTCCAAAAGCTGGACATTCTGGAAGAAGAACGGCCGGTGGGCATCCAGATTTTTGGGGCGGAGCTTGAATCCATGCGCCAGAGCGCGCGCATTGTTGAAGCGGCCGGTCCGAATTTGTTGGACATCAATTACGGCTGTCCGGTCACCAAAGTGGTCTGCAAGGAAGCGGGTGCGGGCATTTTGCGCAACATTCCCAAAATGGTCAGCCTGACATCCGCAATCGTTAATAGCACGTCGCTGCCGGTTACTGTCAAGACGCGCCTGGGCTGGGACGAAAACACCAAGTACGTGGTAGATGTCGCAGAACGCCTTCAGGACGTGGGAATCAAGGCCATTTCTATTCACGGGCGTACACGGGCGCAGATGTACAAAGGCGAAGCGGACTGGTCGCTCATTGCGCAGGTCAAAAACAACCCGCGGATGCACATCCCTGTTTTTGGCAACGGCGATATTGACACGCCGGAAAAAGCCCGCGACTACCGCGAGCGCTATGGCGTGGACGGCGTCATGATCGGCAGAGCCAGCATTGGCTACCCTTGGATATTTCGTGAAATTCGCCACTTTCTGCAAACCGGCGAGCACCTGGAACCGCCCACGTTGAGCGAGCGGGTGGACACCTGCCGCAGGCATATTCAGCACTCGGTGGCCTGGAAAGGGCCGATTTTGGGCATTTTGGAGATGCGCCGGCACTACACCAACTATTTTAAGGGACTGCCCGGCATTAAAACCCTGCGGAGTCAGTTGGTCACAGTAGCTACCTTAGAAGAGGTTGACGCGCTGCTGGATGAAGTGGTGCGGACCTACGGCGAATTCGTTTTCGCATAACCTCCTTTTGCCATGATTGTTCCTTTATTGCTGCTGTTGGTTGGTCTGGCGCTGGCCGGAAACTACGCCTATGTGCTGCTTTCCCGGCGCAGCCAGGCAGGTCTTGCGCTAAGGGATTTGGTGCAGAACCTAAAGCCGCGGCAGCAACAGTTGCATCGTTTGGTCGAAAAGCTTGCGGACACAGCACCGCAGTTCGGCGAATCCCTGACCCGTCTGCGCGAGTTGAGCGACTTGCGCCGGGAACGGGGCGATGGGCAGACCGACGAAGAACTGTTGCTGGCCGAAAATGCGCTGGGCCTGGAAATGGAGCGCATTATTCGCGCCCATCCACGGCAGGCTCATCCCGCATGGACCGAACTACAGGAGCTTTGGATGCAAACCCAGGATGAAATCAAACCTGCCGCCGGTTTGTACAATGGCCAGGTCCGGAAATTCAACGACAGCCTGGTGGCAATACCTGGCAAATGGATAGCGCCGCTTCTATCACTTCAACCTTTGCCGCTGTTGAAGCGTTAATGCTTGTACCTCGTAACGGACATTCTGGCAGTCCCCGTCCAAGGGAACACTTTTTGCTATAGATTTCGGCTGTAACAAACACCCCCGTCTTACACCCATGATAATTTACTATGTGATCACGTTTGGTTTCATGATCATCGGCCAGCTGGTCAGCGCCACGCTTAAGCGAAAATTCAAGCAGTACGCGGCCCAGCCGATTTCTTCCGGACTTACAGGAAAGCAGGTTGCCGAGAAAATGCTGTTGGACAACGGCATCACGGACGTCAAAGTGGTTTCCGTTGAAGGTGCTTTAACCGACCACTATAACCCCGCCAACAAAACGGTGAACCTCAGCGACTGGGTTTATGCCGAGCGCAGCGTTGCCGCCGCCGCAGTTGCCGCCCACGAATGTGGTCACGCAGTTCAGCATGCGCAGGCCTACACCTGGCTTCAGTTCCGCTCCAAAATGGTGCCGACTGTTCAAATCACCTCCAAGATGGTCATGTTCGTGCTGATAGCCGGTTTGGCCATCATGGCCTTCAGCGGCAACAGCATGGTCTTGCTCTTAGGTATCGTGCTGTTCTCCATAACCACAGCCTTTACAGTGGTTACCTTGCCCGTGGAATTTGACGCGTCCAATCGCGCCCTTGCGTGGATGACCACCGCTGGCGTGGTAACCAACCGCGAGAACGATCACGCCAAAGACGCGCTGAAATGGGCGGCTATGACCTATGTGGTAGCTGCTTTGGCTTCGGTTGCCCAGTTGATGTATTTCATCATGCTTTTCATGGGCCGGAGGGATTAGGCACTGGTCGGGAGCAGTATCAAACAACGATTTAGCCCGGACACCAATTTCTAGTTTTCAAGAGCCCGCAGGCCGCAAGGTTTGCGGGTTCTTTCTTTTTGGCTTTTAGGGATATTTCCCTAATTAGGGAAATATCCCTAATTTTGTTTCAACCTGGTTCTGCCTGACGCTTGCCAGGCTACTTGCCGCGATGAAACCTAAAGCCTCTTTGGACACCCGAACCCTCATTTTGCAAGGCTGTCTGCGTTTGTTCAACGAGCGCGGAGTGGCCGATGTGTCCAGCAAGGACATGAGCCAAGCGTTGGGCATCAGCCAGGGCAATGTGGCCTACCATTTTCCGCGAAAGGCGGACATCATCCTTGCTTTGTTTGCTGAGCGGGAGGAGCGCATTGCCGAGCTGTTTGATCGCATGCGCCTGCACTATTTGCGCACAAGGCTTGAACCTTTTGGCGTTTTGTACGACCAAATGGCGGAGCTGTTTAGCATTGTGAACCACTACCGCTTTGTTTCCATAGACTTGGGCTATCTGGCGCGCAAGTACCCTGAAATTGGGACCGCCTGGAAGCGCGAAAACCGGACCATGGCCCTGGTGGCGGAACGCCTGTTTCGGCTGGCCATTGAAGACGGTTACCTGGAACCCGAACCGCAACCGGGTGCTTTTGCCCGGCAAATTCACCGGATGCAGGTGCTGCTCAACTTCTCCGTCTTGGACGAAATGGCCCGTCGCGACGGCACCTCTTACGTAACCCTGCTCTTTGATGACTTGCTCATCGGCATGACCCCGGCTGGCCGCAAGCTCGTCGGCGAATGGATTCCGGCGCTCGCCACAGGGGACGACGACCCTTCGCCCGAAATTTTATAACGGGTCTGCTGCAGACCGCCCAATAACCCAACCATGGAAAAAAAGCTCCTTTTTGACGGCAAGACGTTCCTCTCGTCAAAGCCCATGCCCGCTGACTTGTACCGCGATGCCATCATCAAAGGCATGACCATGGGCAATCCTGTATTGCCTTTTCTAATTTACGTGCCATTGGTGGCGGGCTATTCCTGGCTGGCGCTGGCACATTTTTCACTCGGGGGAATGGCTTTCGTGGGCCTGGCAACGGCAGGCGTGCTTTGGTGGACGGTCTTTGAATACCTGCTGCACCGTTACGCGTTTCACTACCAACCCACTTCGGTCTGGGGCAAGCGCCTTATGTACGTGATGCACCACGGGCACCATCAATATCCCAATGACGAGCGCCTAATGGTGAGTAATCCGTGGGTGAGTCTACCGGGTTCGGTCTTTTTTCTCGGGCTGGCCTGGTTGCTGATCGGCGCGGCTTCCCTGGCTTTCATGGCGGGTATGCTCAGCGCGTATTTAGCGTATGACTGGCTGCACCATGCCGTGCATGTGCACAATTTCAATCACCCGTTGTTTCAGAAGTTAAAAAAACACCATATGAGGCACCATTACCGCGATCCGGCTACCAATTACGGTTTTGTGACAACCTTCTGGGACCGGGTCATGAATACAAAGGGTTGATGGGCAATGGCTTGTAATGTCATTGCCGTCCATTTTTGCAGGTTAGCGTGAACTTTTTGCTGGATTAACTGTTTGGGGTCGCTTACCTTTATATACTGTTTCGATTGTTTTTGCTCGGCTTTTAAATTGCACTAAGCCAATTCTGGAATTAAATCGCACCGCGCCGGCTTCTTTACCCTAAGCATAATCTGGCTATGAACGCATTTTCCGTTTTCAAGCGGGTTCCTTTAGCTATGCTCCTTTTGCTGGCATTGAATACCCAAGCGCAGTCTCCCTCTGATGCCGTCATGATGAAGAATGGCGAATTCTGTGGCGGTCTCTTTTACAAGTACGGTAACTGGAGCAAGTACTGGCAGGCCGATTCGCTGATTGAGAACGGCAATGTGGGCACGTTGAACATTCACCAGGCCAGCGCGGGCTTCGTGCTGGGCATTACCAAGTACGTCAACGTCTACGCATCGCTTCCCTACGTAGTCACCAGCCCAACAGCCGGACAGGTGCGCGGTGATCGCGGCGCACAGGATGCGGGCTTGTATGCCAAGGTCAAAGCCCTGGACTTGAAAAGTGATGCGGGCGAATTCCTCTTGTTGGTTTCCGCAGGAGTGGGAATTCCTTCGAGCAGTTACATTCCCGAACACAACTATGCCATCGGCATGGGTTGCGTGTACGGCGTAGGCCGGGCCATTGCGGCGTATCAGTCGGACATGGGATTGTACGGGCGAGCCTCCGGGGCGTTCCACCTCCGCGGCAATTCTGAAATCATTCGCGGTTCTTATTTCACGACGCAGCCTTTCCAAAGCAATCTTGTAGACGTTCCCCACGCCATGGACATCAATGCAGCGATAGGGTATGCTACGGAGGGCAACCAAATACGCATTGAAACGGAGACAACCGTTTTTCGCACGCTGGGTGGTTTTGATATCCGCTACTGGGATGCCATGTTCCCTTCTAATAACCGCGATTGGGTGGCGCTGGGCGGCAATGTCCAGTACATACCCCAATGGGCGAATGGCTTTGGCGTTCATGCCAACGCTTCCACTACCCTGTCAGGGCGGAATACTCCTAAGGTTTTTACCGTTGGGGGTGGATTCACCTACTTCTTTAAGATCTGGGATAAAAACTCTGAAGCTTCGTTGTAGGCGAGTGCATGTTGTTGACGCTTTTAATCTTACGCACCATGAATAACACGATTTCCCGCATTGGTTTGCTCTGTGTTATGGCCTCGGTGGCCCTGTTTTCCTGCAAGGATGACATTCCCCAAGGCGTTGATCCGGTTTCTTATGCCTACGCGCAGTTGGATGAAGACGGGGGCGATTGGAACCCCATTCTCCTGAATGCAGTAACCGATATCAACATTCCAGCTCCAGATGCCGTGGGCTCAGCCGCTTATGAGTCCGAACTACAGGAGGTGCTTTCACTTAACGCAAATCTGTCTTCCACCCAGCGTGAAATCCTGGACTACTGGGGCAACAACACCGCAATCCGTTGGATGGAAATAGCGGAGAATCTGGTATCGGAGTATTTCCTCCCACCGCCTCCCGGCCTGGAAGGAAATTATCCAGGTCCCAGTGCGGCTGCACCTGACCAGATTCCCTATTTCCCCTTTGCACACCCCCCCTACGCTGCCCGGATGTTCGCCTACTTGAGTGCGGGCATGTACGATGCTGCCATAGCCTCCTGGCATTTCAAGTACGAATACGACCGCCCGAATCCTTACGAGGCCGTCACCGGTATTCAGCCGTACTTCCCGGCCAACGATTTGCCGGGTTACCCTTCAGAAGATGCTGCGATGACCTTTGTTGCTCAAAAGATTTTGACGGCGATGTTCCCGCTTGAGGCGGATTTCATCCGGGAACAGGCCATTGATTGCCGCGACTCGCGCAAATGGGCCGGTCTTGCCGTTCAAAGCGACCTGGTAGCCGGAGACAGTATTGGGGCTTACGTCGCCCGGGTGTACCTGAATCGTTCGCGCAACGACAACATGAAATTCGCCCAGATTGACAAGCCTACTTATGAAGCATTCCGGGCAGAAGCTGCCGCTCGTTGGGGCGATGCCTGGCCCGTTTGGCAAAACCTGGAAATCCCGCAGCGCCCGGTAGCCATCACGCCTAAGTACGGCGAAGTGCTGCCCTGGTGGATTCCCGACGTAGAAACAGTACGCCCCGGCCCTCCTCCGGCTATCGGATCTCCCGAATACCTTGAAAACGAAAAGGAATTGCTGGAGTTGACCAAAAAAGCGACCCGGGAGCAGAAAGAAACAGCCTTTTATTGGTCGGATGGTCCAGGAACGGTGTCCCCTCCCGGCCATTGGAACATCATTGCTACCGAAAGCATCCTGGCCAATCGATTTAATCCTTTGCGGACAGTGAGAGTGTTTGCCTACATGAATACGGCAATTCAGGATGCCGGAATCAGTTGTTGGGATACCAAGTTTTACTACTTCTACCCGCGCCCTTCGCAGGCCAATCCCGAAATCAAAACGCTGTTTGGCATTCCAAACTTCCCCTCCTATACCTCCGGTCATTCAACGTTCTCTGGCGCTGCCGCTGAAGTGCTCGCCTCGTTTTTCCCGGAAGAAGCAGCCTACTATGAAAATGAGGCCGAGGAAGCGGGTTTGTCGCGCTTGTACAGCGGCATTCACTTCCGTTTTGATTGCGAAGTGGGTGTGGCAGTAGGCCACGACATCGGGGGGTATGCCGTAAGCGCCGCCGCCGCCGACGGCTTTTAGTGAACTGCCAAACCCCGGTATACTTTGTTGCGATCTGCCAAAACCCCGTATACTTTGTGACGATCTGCCAAACCCCGGTATACATTGTTAAGATCTGCCAAAACCCCGCCACTGAGCGGGTTTTAGCATTTTTGTGCAATAATTCTGCTGATTATCAGGCAGTTGCAGAGGACGCCGAAAATTTTTCGACCTAAATCGTTGTGGGATGGATCCGGCTCGCCTATCTTTGCCGTCCCTTAGCCACAACACCCTAAACGCTGAATACGTGGATACGCTGCGCCATCTGAGTTACAAGACCCGTTTTGCCAATGAGGCTACCGTCAAGCGGGACTGGTACATTGTCGATGCCGAAGGTCAAACCCTCGGCCGTATTTGTTCCAGGATTGCTACCGTGTTGCGCGGCAAGCACAAGCCCGACTACACGCCGCATTTTGACGCTGGTGACCACGTGATTGTGGTTAACGCCGACAAAATCCGGTTGACGGGGAACAAACTCAACGACAAAGTTTACTTGTCGTACAGCCTGTATCCCGGCGGACAAAAGTCGGTAACCCCGGCAGAACTCCTGAACAAGAAGCCTGAGCTGATCATTGAGAAGGCTGTCCGCGGCATGTTGCCGAAGAACATCCTCGGCCGCGCCATGTTCAAGAAACTGTTTGTGTATGCCGGTCCCGATCACAAACACAGCGCCCAACAGCCCAAGCCGCTGCCGCTCATCTGATTGTTTACCCTCTCTGATTTACCCGACTGAACCAAACGGTCCCCAATTAAGCCCATGGAGTATATCATCGCCACCGGTCGCCGGAAAGCTGCAGTAGCCCGCGTGTTCCTTAAAAAAGGATCGGGTAATGTGGTTGTGAATGGCAAAGAACTCGACGTTTATTTCAACCCGGTTCACCTCAAGGAAACCCCGTTGCAGCCTTTGTTCATCTGCAAGGTGGAAAAGGACTTTGATATCAAGGTGAACCTCAAGGGTGGTGGCGTCAAAGGGCAGGCGGAAGCCATGCGCCTGGGTGTAGCCCGGGCCCTGGTAAAAGTCAATGAGGAATTCAAACCAGCCCTGAAAGCTGAAGGTCTGATGACCCGCGATTCCCGCGTCGTTGAGCGCAAGAAGCCCGGTCTTAAGAAGGCGCGCAAAAGCGACCAGTTCTCCAAACGTTAATCGGCCAAAAGCAAGAAACCGCACCGCATGCAAACCCCAACGTATCAGGAAATGCTGGACGCCGGTGTCCACTTTGGTCACCTGCGCAAGAAGTGGAATCCCAAAATGGCGCCGTACATCTTTGGCGAGCGCAAAGGCATCCACATCATCGATTTGTACAAGACCCAGGAGAAACTGGAAGAAAGCGCCGCGGCCCTCCGCCAGGTTGCCCGTTCCGGCAAGAAAATCCTGTTCGTCGCCACCAAGAAGCAAGCCAAGGAAATTGTGGCCGACGCCGCACGCCGCGTGAGCATGCCTTACGTAACCGAGCGCTGGCTGGGTGGTATGATGACCAACTTCGCCACCATCCGCAAGTCCATCAAAAAGATGCAGAGCATCGAGAAGATGACCACGGACGGCTCGTTCGAAAGCATCACCAAAAAGGAGCGTCTGATGCTCATGCGCGAGCGCAACAAGCTCGAGCGCGTTATCGGCGGCATCGCACAGCTTAACCGTCTTCCTGCAGCCCTCTTGATCGTGGACATCAGCCACGAACACATTGCGCTGGCCGAAGCCACCAAGCTCAACATCAACACCTTCGGATTGGTGGACACCAACTCTGATCCCACCAAGGTAGACTTTGCCATTCCGGGCAATGATGACGCCTCCAAGTCGGTTCAGTTGGTGATGAACTACCTGACCCACGCTATCATCGAAGGCCTGGAAGAACGCAAGAAGCAGAAGGCCGAAGTGGATGCTGTGGCTGACCGCGAAGCCATGGACGACGACGCCCAGGCTCATGCCGATGCCGAGCGCGCTGGCGACGAAAAGCCCGAGCGCGGTGCGGCTGTTGCCCGCGTTGCTCAGGATGACGAAGAAGAATAACCGTTCACCCAACACGGCCAAGGGTTACCGAAGCTGTGTCTGATAATTTACTATTCCGATGTCTGTAATGATTTCCGCAGCCGATGTCAACAAGCTCCGCAAAATGACCGGAGCTGGCCTGATGGACTGCAAGAAAGCACTGACCGAAACCGATGGCGATTTTGATGCGGCCATCGACTACCTGCGCAAAAAGGGTCAAAAAGTGGCCGAGAAGCGCGCTGACCGCGATGCCACGGAAGGCGTTGCCATTGCCCTAACCAATCCCGCTGGCACATTTGGCATCGCCATCCGCTTGAGTTCAGAAACAGACTTTGTCGCCAAGAACCAAGAGTTTGTTGCCTTTGCCCTATCCATTGCTGACACGGCGCTGAACAACGCACCCGCTGACTTGAGCGCCCTACTGGCCCATCCACTGGATGGTGGCCTGAGCATTGGCGAGCGCGTTACCGAAATGGTGGGCAAAATCGGCGAGAAGATTGAAGTAGCCGAATACGTGCACCTAACCGCACCGCAAGTTATTGCCTACATCCACGTTGGCCACAAAATCGGTGTGCTGGCCGGATTCAACAAAGCTTCTGAAGCCGTGGTAGCACTCGGCCGCGATGTGGCTATGCAAATTGCAGCGATGTCGCCAGTGGCCATTGACGAGGACGGCGTTCCCGAAAATGTCAAAGCCCGCGAGATGACTATCGGTCGCGAAAAAGCTCAAGCCGAAGGCAAGCCCGAAGCCATGCTCGACAAGATTGCCGAAGGCACCCTGAAGCGCTGGTACAAGGACAACACCTTGTTGCACCAGTCTTTCGTAAAAGACGGTTCCAAAACCGTTGCCCAAGCCATCGCCAGCGTCGAAAAAGACCTGCACGTAACCGGCTTCTACCGGGTTAGCATCGGAGAATAATTTGCTACTTTCCGCAAGGCCCCTTCCCCCGTGCCTTGCTGTGTTCAAGAGCTACAGTTTGAGACGTCAAACAGGCCTGGTCCTTATGGATCCGGCCTGTTTGTTTTTGCTAGACCTTCTAAAAGGCGCTCATACTTCGTTGCGCGCCAATTTTGAAATCCTCCTTTACAGGACGTAAACTCCGGTTTCAAAATTGCCGCGCGCCTCGTCTGAGCGCCTTTTAGAAGGTCCACGAGGGTAGTGCGGGCTTCGTTGCGCGCCAATTTTGAAATCCTCCTTTACAGGACGTAAACTCCGGTTTCAAAATTGCCGCGCCGCAAAAGGGTAATGCCTGTTTCGTTATCTTTGGCCTCCGATGGAGCGCAAATACAAACGGATCCTGCTCAAACTCAGTGGGGAGGCCTTGATGGGATCCAAATCCTTCGGTATTGACCCGGTTCAGGTTCGACAATACGCTGAAGACGTCAGGGGCGTACACGAGCAGGGTTACGAAGTGGCCATTGTGATCGGTGGAGGCAACATTTTTCGGGGATTGCAGGCTGCCGACTCAGGAATAGAGCGGGCGCAGGGCGATTACATGGGCATGTTAGCTACGGTCATGAACGGCATGGCCCTACAAAGTGCGCTCGAAGGCCAGGGGCTGTTTACCCGGCTGATGTCGGCCATCAAAATGGAGCAGCTTTGCGAGCCGTACATCCGCCGCAGGGCCATTCGCCACCTGGAAAAAGGCCGCGTGGTCATCTTTGGTGCCGGCACGGGCAACCCATACTTCACCACCGATACGGCAGCCGCGTTGCGCGCCATTGAAATTGAGGCAGACGTCATCCTCAAAGGCACCCGCGTGGACGGTGTTTACACCGCAGACCCGGAAAAGGACAAAACGGCCATTCGCTACGATACCATCACCTTCCGCGAAGCGTTGGAGAAGGGCCTCAAGGTTATGGACCTGACCGCCTTCACGCTCTGCGAAGAGAACAACCTGCCAATCATCGTATTTGACATGAATAAGCGGGGAAATTTGGCCCGCCTGTTGCAGGGCGAGGACGTTGGAACGCTCATTTCCAACGCCGTTTAGCCCCGATCAACCTCATTAAATTGCATCGGGACCTATGACCGAAGAGCTAGACATCATATTTGAATCCTGCGAAGAGCAGATGCAAAAGGCCATCGACCACCTGGAGGTGGAGATGACCAAAGTGCGGGCTGGCAAAGCCAACCCCACTATGGTTTCGCACTTGTCTGTGGACTACTACGGAGCGCCTACACCCCTTCCGCAAGTGGCCAACATCAGCATACCGGATGCGCGGACGCTGACTATTCAGCCTTGGGAGCGCACCATGATTCAGCCCATAGAAAAGGCTATCCTGGCGGCAAACATTGGCCTTACCCCCCAGAACAACGGGGAGATGATCATCATCAGCATTCCGCAATTGACCGAAGATCGCCGCCGTGAATTAGCCAAGCAGGTGCACAACCTGGCTGAACTTGCGCGAATTGGATTGCGCGCTGCTCGCAAAGACGCGAACGACGAAATCAAGCAATTGCAGAAAGACGGTCTCTCCGAAGACCTGGCCCACGACGCTGAAGAGCACGTGCAGCAGTTCATCAAGAGCTATTCGGAGAAAGTAGATGCCCACATTGCGGCTAAGGAAAAGGAAATCATGACGGTTTAGGGGAGCCTCAGGCCCGGTCAATCTGGCTCAGACCCGGTCATGCAGCCTCAGCCCGGCCAATCTGGCTCAGACCCGGTCAATCTGGCTCAGGCCCGGTCATGCAGCCTCAGGCCCAAACCTTCAACCCCTCCGTGCAATTCTGGCAAATGTCAATTTCCGAGCGGCTGCGGAGCACCGCCTGCCGGAAATGTTGATAGGGCGCTGACTGCCAAATCTCCTTAAAGCCGGTCTGGCTCAAGTCGCCGAGGCGATGGCTGGCATCTTTGTCAAAACAGCAGGGCACCACTTGTCCGTCCCAGGTGATGACGCACGCGTGCCAAAGCTTCCAGCAATGGTTGAGCAACTTGTTTTTGATTTGCCAGCGCCCGTCATCGCCCTTGCGGTAGCGCGCGTACTTGTCTTGCGTCGGGATCAGATCTGAACCCGACGCGTAGTCGTAAATCTGCGCGGTTTTCAGGCGCACTTCGTCCACCCCGATGTCTCGGCCCAGTTTACGCACTTCTTCAATCTGGTGCTCATTGGGGCGAACCACCAAAAACTGAAAGATGACGTGTGGGGTGGAGGAACCGAGTTTGCGTTTCCAGGCTACCACGTTGCGCGCTCCCTCCAGCACTTTTTCGAGCTTGCCGCCGATGCGGTATTGCTGGTAGGTTTCCTGGGTGCTTCCGTCAATGGAGATGATCAGGCGGTCAAGGCCTGATTCTACGGTGCGGCGGGCGTTCTCATCGTGCAGGTAGTGGGCGTTGGTGCTGGTGGCCGTGTAAATGCCCTTGCGCGAAGCGTAAGCCGCCATATCCAGGAACGAAGGGTTCAAGTAAGGCTCGCCCTGGAAGTAAAAGATCAAGTAGAGCAAATCCGGGGCCAGTTCATCAATGACCCGTTCAAAGAATTCCGGGTGCAACATGCCAGTAGGTCGCGTAAACGCTCGCAAGCCGCTGGGGCATTCCGGGCACCGCAGGTTGCAACTGGTGGTGGGCTCAAAGCTTACCGAAAAGGGCATGCCCCATTGCACAGGTTTGCCTGTTGCCCGCGCGGCGTAGTAGGAACTGAGCACGCGGCTCATGTTGTACAGCCGGCGGGGAGTAAGCTTGCGGATCAGGTTAAGCCGGTCCAGGTTAACTGGGGAAAGCCGGGAGGCCGATGCAGCGGGGTATGGCAGCGCGTGAGACATGGGTGAAAGTGAAGCGTTGGGAGCCAGAAGCTAATTTAAGTGTCACCATCAAACTTCTGCCCGAAACTGTTCCAAAAAGCGGAGGTCGTTCTCCGTAAAAAGGCGAATGTCGTCTACGCCGTAGGTGAGCATGGCAATGCGCTCAATGCCCATTCCGAACGCGAAACCGGTGTAGCGCTCCGCGTCAATTCCACAGTTTTCAAATACCTGCGGGTCCACCATGCCGCAGCCCAGGATTTCTACCCAGCCGCTGTTTTTGCACACCGGACACCCTTGGCCATGGCAAATCAGGCAGGTGACGTCCATTTCTGCGGAGGGCTCCGTAAACGGAAAGTACGACGGTCGCAGGCGAATCTGAGTCTTTTCGCCGAACATGACTTGCGCAAAATAGAGCAGCGTCTGTTTAAGGTCCGCAAAACTGACGTTTTCGTCCACGTACAGCCCTTCGACCTGATGAAAGACACAATGGGCCCGCGCCGAAATGGTCTCGTTGCGGTACGTGCGCCCCGGCACGATGATGCGAATGGGCGGTTTCTGGCTTTCCATGACCCGCGCCTGCACCGGGCTGGTGTGCGTGCGGAGCAGGAGATTCGCGTGGCCGGCAATGTAAAACGTGTCCTGCATGTCGCGCGCCGGATGGTCTTCCGGAGTGCCCATGGCCGTGAAATTGTGCCAGTCGTCTTCCACTTCAGGGCCCTCCGCGACGGCGTATCCGATGCGGGCAAACGTGTCCACGATCTTCTGGCGAACCAGGTTAATCGGGTGCCGGGAACCGAGCACCGAGGGAAGGGGGGGCAAACTCAGGTCAAAATCGGGGCCGGCTTTGGCTGTGGCGGCTTCGAGCGCCGTTTTGGCGTCGTTGAACCTGGTTTCAGCCAATTCTTTGACCGCGTTCACGCGCTGGCCGAACTCGCGCTTGCGATCGCCGGGCACTTCGCCCATGCGTCCAAACAATTGTTTGAGCAGGCCTTTTGTGCCCAAAAACCGGATGCGGAACGCTTCCAATTCGGCCGCATTGCCCACTGGGCTGGCTTCTATTTGCCGGCTCAGGGCATCGGCTTCGTCAAACAGGGTCGTGGTTTCCAGCGCCATAGCGCGGTGAAATTACGAAATCCGGAGGCGTTGTCGCTTGGTGAGGTTGGGAACCGGCGCGCATTCTGACCGCCAGATCATGCCAGGCTGGTCTGTAAATATGGCATGCGCTGCAAAGGCCACGGCAAGCCCTTAGACCCGATATTTGTGAGCCAATGAATCGGTTAACCCATTTTTGCTGGCCAGGACTGCTCGCGCTGGTTCTGCTTTGCCGGCAACTTCCGCTTTACGCCCAATACGGCGCCTACGAGATGTTTCACCACTGGGATTTCCGCGAAGCCAGCGATTCTGCTGACTGGGGAAGGGCCGAGGTGCCCGGCAACCTGCATTTGGACCTGCTTCGGCTGGGGCGCATTCCGCATCCGTTTTCCGGTACGGTTGAGGACTCGTTGCAATGGATCGGCGAACGCGACTGGTCTTACCGCAGCCACCTGCACGTCAGCGACACGCTTTTAGCTTCGGGCCACCCGGAAATGGTTTTTGAAGGGCTGGATACCTACGCAGACATATACCTGAACGGTGTATTCGTTAAGCACACCAACAACATGTTTCGCCGCTGGGTTATTCCGGTGGAAGGGCTTTTGTTGCCAGGGCACAACAGTGTGGAGGTGGTCTTCCGCGCTACCGGGCCCCGCGAAGCTGCGCTGCAAGCCCGCAGCGGTTATGCGTTTCCAGGCGGCAGTCGGGTGTTTACCCGCAAGGCGCAGTACCACTACGGCTGGGACTGGGGGCCTCGCTACATCACGGCCGGCATCTGGAAAAACGCTGCGCTGCAAACCTGGAACCGGGCCAGGATTTTAGACGTGCACTACCGATTGGACTCGCTGGTGGCCGAGCCCAGTGGGTTGTTGCCGCGGCGGGTGGTCACGCCCGCCGGGGGCTGGGCGCAGGATCCGTTTAATCCGGACGTAGCGTGGGTCACCGCGCTTGTGGAACTGGAGGCTGATGGCGAACATGCGCTGTTGCTCAAGTTGGGCGAAGAATTTCCGGGTCAGGAATGGTCGGTGGTGACGCGCACAGGAAAGCAAATGCTGGAGTTTAGCTTTTCCGTAACACAACTAAAGTTATGGTGGAGCCGTGGTTTGGGCGAATCCTTTCAGTACCGTGCGCGGCTTTGGCTGGAGGACCCGGAGAGCGGTCTTGCCCTGGACCAGGACTGGCAAAACGTCGGGTTGCGGATTGTGGAGTTGGTTCGTGAAGCGGACTCGGCCAACATTCAAGGCTACTCTGAATCCTTCTACTTTCGCCTCAACGGAGTGCCCGTTTACGCGCGCGGCGCCAACTGGATTCCCACCAGTTCGTTCGTCTTTGGCTACGTGCCTGACTACCAGCGTTTGCTGCGCGACGCGGAGCGTTCCAACATCAACATGCTTCGCGTATGGGGTGGCGGCATATACGAATTAGATGTTTTCTACGACTGGTGCAGCCGCAATGGCATCCTTGTTTGGCAGGATTTTATGTTTGCCTGCGCCATGTATCCGGGAGCCGCAACCGGCTTGCCGGAGTTTACCGAAAATGTTCGCCTGGAGGCCACCGAGCAGATCAAACGCCTGCGTCGCTATCCCGCCATGGCGCTGTGGTGCGGCAACAACGAGAACGCAGAAGGTTGGGCGCGCTGGGGATGGCAGGATCAATTCAACAACGAACAACGCGCTGCCCTGGAACAGGATTACGATGCACTTTTTGAGTCGTTGCTGCCCCGGCTGGTGGGCCAGTTAAACCCTGAAATAGACTATTGGCCTTCGTCCCCGCGCTGGGGCCGCGGCGACAAGCGCTACCTCAGCGAAGGCGACGCCCATGATTGGTGGGTGTGGCATGACGGCAAGCCCTTCGCGAGCATGGAAACAGCCATTCCCCGGTTCATGAGTGAATTTGGCTTCCAGGCTTACCCCGATGTGCAAACGCTCGCCAAGTGGCGCGGCAGTTTGCCCGAACGCTTTGACACCGCAGAAGCTTTTTTGGAAGCGCATCAAAAACACCCGCGCGGAGCAGCGGTTGTTGATCGTTTTATGCGCGCTGAGTTCGGCCGTCGCTTGCCAGAAACATTTTCAGAGTACGTATATCTTAGTCAATGGCTCCAGGCAGACGGCATGGGCAAGGGCCTCGAAGCGCAACGCCGCGCGCGACCCTACTGCATGGGCAGTTTGTATTGGCAATACAACGATGTGTGGCCCTCGGTCTCGTGGTCGGGCATAGATGTTGAAGGCCGGTGGAAGGCGCTGCAGTACCGCGTGCGGCGCTCATTCAGCGACTTGATGGTCAGTTCGCACCGCGACAGCAGCGGCGTGCTCCACTGCCAGGCTGTCAACGACGGGCGAGAAACCGCCGGTGTGGTTTGGGAACTCAGCGTGTATTCCGCTGCCGGCGAGCGCCTTCACCACCTGGCGGCCTTCACCGACGTACCGCCAGGGACCTCAACGCAGTTGTGGGCCGGCACAGCAGAAGATTGGCCCGGGCTCAAGCGCAAAGACATTTTGGTGCACGCCGAGCTGCGCGAAATGGGCAGCTTAGCCAGCGAGCATTTCTGGTATCCCGGTCGCGCCGGCGATTGGCCCCATGTTCGGCCCAACCTTCAGTGGCGCGTAGAAGCCGGTCCCGGTGGCGCCGCCCAGGTGCGCCTGAGCGCCGACCAGCCGGTTCGCGGGGTGTGGCTCCAGGCTTCCCAGCCCGGTTGGTTCAGCGACAATAGTTTTGACCTGCTCCCGGGCCGCGAAAAGGTGGTGGTGTTTGAACCGGCTGGGGGGGGGCTCCCGGGTTCCGTACCGCCCCCGCCCGCAGACCTGAAAGCCTTTGAGGAAGGGCTGAAGGTGCTCGAGCTGGGGGGTGTGTTGGGGAGGTAGGGGAATTGTGCCTACTTTTAGGATAAGTATTAGGAAGAACTATTTGCTGTGAACTTGAGAAATACATAACATATGTTATCTTCGCTGCGCGTACAAAATTTTAAGTTGATAAAAGATTTGCATTTGCCTGAGTTAGGTAGAGTAAATCTTTTGACGGGCAAGAACAAGAATGCGGCACACCCGAGTTTATTGAAGATCTTTTAGACACGAATTCTTTTCCAATTGAGTTTACTCTATACAGACAATTTGTAATCATATAAATGAAGCATAGTATACATATAATCGTAAATCATGAAGTCCTTGTTTGGGCAAGGGATAGCCTTGCTATGAACCGTACACAGTCCTCAGAAAGTACGGGTATTTCGCCAAAGCGAATGGTTCAATTGGAATCGGGTGAAAAGCAACCCACATTGGAGGAATTAAAAGCATTTTCGAAAACCTACAAACGAACCATTGCCACACTATTATTAAACAATCCACCTAACGAAAAGCCAATACCTGCAGACAGGCGTACCGTAGATTCAAACGAGCTTGGACATTTCCAAGAGAATACTATCATGGCCGTGCGTAAAGCCAGGGCATTGGCACAGTCGTTCTTAGAACTGCGAGAAGAAGTGGGCACACCATTTCCGAAATTCAACTTGTCTGCATCAATTCAGGAAAGCCCAAAAGTGGTTGCGGACAAAATTCGTCAACTTTTACACTTAAATGAAATTAGAGAATTAAACAATATAAGATTGGCATTAGATGCCTACATTGAGAGAATTGAATCTTTAGGGGTTGTTGTGTTTCAGTTAAGCCTTACACAAGATAATGTAAGAGGCTTTGCCATTGTTGACGATTTCATTCCCATCATTGGAATAAAAAGAGGTGGTGAGACACCGTATTCAAAAATATTTACTCTTTTTCATGAACTCGGACACATCGTATTGAATGAAGGTGCTATTAGTGATTTGTCTATAAATACGCAATGGGAGTTGGAAAAATGGTGTAATTCATTCGCAGCTGAAGTGTTAGTACCAACATCTGAACTTCTTCAAATGCGAATCTTGAAAGAATACCAAGAGCAAGGACGGAAAGTGTGGGCTAAAAAAGACTTGGTTGATTTAGCCAATCATTTTCATGTTGGGCCACTTGCCATGCTAAGAAGGCTTCTTGAAAATGGACTTACTACCAAAGCATTTTATGAGGAGAAACACGAGAAGTGGAATAAGCCACCTTTTGGAAGAGCAAAGGTTCCGGAAGGTCGAAATTTAGCCAAAGAAGCCGCACAGGAAAAAGGGAGAACTTATGTCGGGTTGGCTTTTAAAGCGTATGACCTGAATCATATAGATATAAAAGACTTGTCTGATTTTTTAGGCGTTAAGTTGTCCTATATACCCAAAACCAGACAACTTCTTAACGCTTAATGATGGAATTATTCAGCGAAGGGAATACGATCTATGTAATTGACACAAGCGGACTTATCATGCTTGATTCAACATTTAAGAAGGATAATCCCGTATTTGCTGCAGTTTGGGATGAAATTGAAGAATTAATAAAACAGGGTTGCTTCAGAACAATTGACTTTGTTGAGCAAGAAATCAACGATTATGAATTAAAAGAGGACTTTTTAAAGAAGTGGGTTAAAAAGTGGAAAAAGCATTTCGTGGTTGAGACTGACGCAGCAAGTTTCAATGAAGCTATACCAATAATAAATGCTGAGTACAATACAGGGTTCTTAAATGCACACAAACAAGCAGAAGGGAAAGAATAAGCAGACCCACATTTGATAGGGTATTGTAAAGTCCATAATTGTACTTTAATTGCCAGCGAAAGTAAAACGAAGAACAATAAGATTCCAGCAGTTTCAAAGAGAAATGGGGTTCGTTGCATTGACATAAATGACTTTCTAAGTGAAAGAGGATTAAGAATGGAGAGAAAAAAATAAAAAGTGTTTGAATTATGCAAAGCCTTCACAGTCACACACAATGCCAAGACGTTCAATCCTACGCTCCAACCAAAGCTTGGCAAGAAGTATGTTTGTTCGAACGGCAAGCGCAGAACCATTCATTGAATAAGTTATCAAACATACTAATTGTATTAGTTAGTCTGGCATGTTTTGCCAGCCAACCTGCTCTTGCGCAAACCGAATTGCCCAACCCCCTCTCCCTCGTCAACCCCTTCATCGGCACCGGCGGCCACGGGCACACGCACCCTGCGGCGATGCGCCCCTTCGGCATGATCCAAGCCGGGCCGGACACGCGGCTCAGCGGCTGGGACGGCTGTTCGGGCTATCACTTTGACGACGACACCATCTACGGCTTCAGCCAGACCCACCTGAGTGGCACCGGGGTCAGCGACTACGGCGACGTGCTGCTCATGCCTTTTTTAACGACGGGCGAAGGGCAATCGTGGGCTGATGCAGCATTTTCTCGACCTTACCCCTTCGCTGCGGGATTCCGGCACGCGGACGAGCAGGCTCAACCGGGATACTATGCCGTCACGCTTGCCAATGGAATTCGGGTGGAGATTGTGGCCTCCGACCGGGCGGCGATGTACCGGTTGATTTATCCGGCAGGGGCGATTGCAGGGACAGAGTCAGAGGCAGGGGCGGTTGCAGGGACAGAGGCAGAGTCAGAGGCAGGCGAGGGCGCGGGCGGCAGCGGTAGCACCGATCCAGGCAGCAGCAGCGGCGGCAACTCGGTCGCGGGCAGCAGCAGCACTAATCCCGGCAACAGCACCAAACCCGCACCACCTGCACCGGTGCAAAGCGAGCACCCCCCCGCCCTCTGGCTGGATCTGGATCACCGCGACAAAGTTGTGGCTGCTGAAATGCGCCAATCAGGCGCTCACAGCCTTTCCGGCTACCGCGTTTCGGATGCCTGGGCGAAAAAGCAACACGTATATTTTCATATGGAAACCAGCCGGGAGATGCTCGGCTGGCAGCAACAGGGCAACCGCGCGCTCGTGACGTTTGCGCCAGCAGCAAGGCGTCCCGCTGCAAAAAGTCGCAACAGCCCTTCGCCCGATACGATTTATATAAGAATATCTATTTCAGCGGTGGACGAAGCCGGAGCCCGCACCAACCTCGCGGCGGAAATCCCCGGCTTTGACTGGTCCGCACAAACCGCGGCTACGACGGCCGTCTGGCGCGAGGCGCTAAACCGGGTCACGGTCAGCGGGGGCACACCCGCGCAGCAACAGGCCTTCTACACGGCGGTTTACCACGCGTTGAGTGCGCCCAACCTGTACGTGGACGCTGACGGTCGCTACCGGGGCATGGACCACGCGGTGCACCAGGCTGATGGATTCACGCCCTACACCGTGTTTTCGCTGTGGGACACCTACCGCGCCGCGCACCCGCTGTACACGCTGCTGTGGCCCGCGCAAAACCGCGATTTTATCCGCACCATGCTGGACGACTACCAGAAAGGCGGTCGCCTTCCGGTGTGGAAGCTGGCCGATTACGAAACTGACTGCATGATCGGCTACCACAGCGCGCCGGTCATCGTGGATGCCTGGGCAAAGGGCCAGCGCGACTTTGATGCGCAACTGGCGTTGGAAGCGCTGGTTCTAAGTGCGGAACGTGCGGCCCTCGGCTTGCCGGAGTACCGCCGCTACGGATACATCCCCGCCGATGCGGACGCCGAATCGGTGTCAAAAACGCTGGAGTATGCCTATGACGATGCGTGCATTGCGCGGCTTGCGGCGGGTCTGGCGGCAGAGCACCAAAGCGGAATGCGGCCAGAAAAGGCTCTGCCGGACGGACGCGCTTATACCGCCATCGCCGATACGTTTGCCCGACGCGCAACCGCATGGAAACATCTGTTGGACCCGGCCACCGGTTTTTTTCGCGCGCGGCAAAACGGAGGTTTTGTTACGCCGTTTGATCCAGCAGAAGTCAACTTTCACTACACGGAGGCCAATGCCTGGCAGTACAGTTTTGCCGCACCGCATGATTTGCGTGGCCACGGCACCATGTTGGCTGGAACGGACCAGCATCTACCTACCGCACGCGAAGCCCTCGCCGCGCACCTCGACGCACTCTTTTCGGCAAACCCCGCCACCACCGGCCGCGAGCAGGCTGACATCACGGGCCTGATCGGGCAGTACGCGCACGGCAACGAGCCTTCGCACCACATGGCCTACGGTTACGCACACCTGGGTCAGCCCTGGAAAACGCAGAAACTGGTTCGCCAGATTTTGACCGAACTCTACAGTAACGCGCCCGACGGTCTTTGCGGCAATGAAGATTGCGGACAGATGTCGGCATGGTACGTGCTTAGCGCAGCGGGATTTTACCCCTTTGCCCCCGGACAAGCGTCGTATACGCTGGGCAGCCCGCTTTTTGATACCATAAGGTTTGTTTTTGACGGGGGAAAGGTGTTCGAAATCATCGCAACGGGGCAGGCTGCGGACCGACCCTACGTGGCTTCGGCCCTGCTGAACGGAATGCCCTACGACTCGGCCGTGATCCGTCACGCTACCCTTGTTCAGGGCGGGCGCCTGGAATTGACCATGAGTGCGGAACCGGTGCGCGAGTGGGGTGTCCACGATGCCCTACCCCAGGCATTAGCGCTTCCCGCCGCGGTTTTGGCGGCGCCCTACGCAGACCCTGCCCCGCGCAGTTTCCGCGACAGTTTGGTGGTTGCGCTGCGCTGCGCCGACCCGCTGGTGTTGCGTACGGCGGCCATTCTGGCCAATCCGCTTCAGGATGCTGATCCGGGGGAATGGGCCCGCATCCAGTGGCGACCCTTGTCTGATGGCAGAAATGAATCAGAGTCTGAATCAGAATCCGGAACGGCTACCGGTACGAAGTTCGAATCTACCTGGCGCGATTACAGCGAGCCGCTGGTTTTCCGCTCGGATGCTGCCATCGCTTTCCGCGCCTACGGGCAACGCAAGCGCGCAGACGGCACGACTGAACATTTGTTCAGTCCGGAGCAGGTGTCGCGCTTTGCGAGCGTGCAAGAAGATATCGGTCTGGAACTCGGCACGGATTACGCACCGCAATACTCCGCTGGCGGTGACTTGGCGCTCGTTGACCGCTTGCGAGGCCCTTCCGATTTTCGCACCGGTTTCTGGCAAGGCTATGAAGGCGTGAATCTGGAAGCCACGCTTGATTTAGGCAGCGTCCGGCCCGTGAAAAGGGTTGCAGCCGGCTTTTTGCAAGACGAAAACGCCTGGATTTTTTACCCGGTACAGGTGTTGGTAGAGGTTTCGCTGGACGGGCAGTCCTGGCAGACTCTTGGCAGCGCAAACGCTCCTCAGCCGTGGTCCGCGTCGGGAGCCCTTCGCCATGATTTTGTGGTGGCGGCTAGTGGGAACGCCCGCTATGTCCGTGTACGCGCGCTCAATCGCGGCACTTGCCCGCCCGAGCACAAAGGAGCAGGAGGGAAAGCCTGGATTTTTGCGGATGAGATTTTGGTGGAGTAATGCATCTGATTTTTGATGGATGATGAACGCCTCAAGAACCCGGATGGCCGACCGGACTACTTTGATGAGTTGCTGGAGCGAATCCGTGACATATGGGCTTCTGAGAAGCGCTACCAAAAAGTACGCGAACTTTTTTCTCTGAGTAGCGACTATGATGCTTTGGACAAGGCTACCCAAATGTTTTTTGCCGAAACTCAGAACAAGGCACTTTATGACGTTACAGGAGAGACAGCAGCGAAAAAAAGCCGACGCCCAAGCTGCCGACTCGCAAGATTTTGAATCACTGAAAGCAATAGAAGAGGGGGTCAAGAAGAAAAGGGATCGAAAAAATACATGAAGCCACCAAGCCTACGTTTGTCCATACTAAATCGAGCGACTAGCTATTTTTTACCCTGCTTTTCGCCTAAAGGAGCGCTCTTCATGCCCCACAATGCTTTAATGCCAACTTCTTAGCTTTAGACACCGTTGAAGCCGGCCACACGCTCGTATCTCCCTTACATGCTCCCCACCACAAACACACGCCTCTTGAAAAACGCCTTGCCCCGCCGGCGCTTTCTGCGGCAGGGATTGCTGGCTGCTGGCGGGCTGGCGCTGATTCCTCAACAGAGTTGGGCAAACCAAGACAGCCCTTCGCCCGAAATGAAACCTGCCATGGATCCAATTGCCAAGCCCCAAAATGCTGCCACCGTCCTTTCAACCTGGAACCACGGAATGCCGGCTAACCTGGCTTCCTGGGCGGTGTTGGAGGCCGGGGGAAGCGCACTGGATGCTGTAGAGGCGGGGGTGCGCGTGCCAGAGGCCGACCCGTTGAGCAATTCGGTGGGTTATGGCGGGTTGCCCGATCGGGAAGGGCACGTTACGCTGGATGCGTGCATCATGGACTACGATGGGCGCTGCGGGGGAGTGTGTTTTTTACAGGGTTTTATGCACCCCATTTCGGTGGCGCGCAAGGTCATGGAAGAGACGCCGCATGTGTTGCTCGCGGGAAAGGGGGCCGAGGAGTTTGCGGCTTCGCAGGGTTTTGAACGGACCAAGCTGCTTACCCCGGAGGCGCGCGCTGCCTGGAAGGCCTGGCAAAAAACGAGCCGCTACGCACCCCCCATCAACATCGAAAATCACGACACCATCGGGTTGCTGGCCATCGATGGCCAGGGCAGGCTGGCTGGTGCTTGCACCACCTCGGGGCTGGCGTACAAAATGCATGGCCGTGTGGGGGATTCGCCGATCATTGGGGCCGGGCTTTACGTGGACGGCGAAGTCGGGGCGGCTACTGCTACGGGGTTGGGCGAAATGGTGATCAAGGTGTGCGGGTCTTTTCTGGTGGTGGAACTGATGCGCCAGGGCGCTTCGCCCCAGCAGGCCTGTGAAGAAGCGGTGAGGCGCATCGCTGCCCGGCAGGATACCAAGGCCAGCCAGGTGGGCTTTCTGGCCCTGGATCGCCACGGGCGCACCGGTGCCTTTTCCATTCATCCGGGGTTTAACTACGCCCTCACTCGGCCCGGGCAGCACGAGCTTGTAGATGCAACCGCACTCATGCCTTAGCGGTAGCTGCTGCTTACAACACCGCAAGAGCATAACATAAGTTTTACAATCCATAACATAATTTAACTTATCTTGGCATTTTCAACTGTCCCTTCGCCTGCCCCTTCTGGTGCCTCCGCTGCTCTCAACGGGAGACAATCTCGTTTTTCGACACCCTTTGCCTTTTTGGTCATGTTGTTTTTTGCCTGGGGCTTTCTCACGGCCATCAATGACATTCTGTTGCCGCATTTGAAAAATCTCTTCACGCTGAGCTATGTCGAAGCTGGGTTGGTGCAGTTTTGTTTTTTTGGCGCCTATTTTTTGGTGGGTATTCCGGCAGGGTTGCTCATTGAGCGCGTCGGAAACCGCAAAGGCATTGTCTTTGCGCTGGGTATTATGGCGTTGGGTTGTTTTTTGTTTTTCCCGGCAGCGCGACTCATTAGTTACCCGCTGTTCTTAGGGGCGTTGTTTGTGCTGGCCAGCGGAATCGTCATCCTGCAAACTGCGGCCAATCCCTTTGTGGCCTTGTTGGGTTCAGAAGAAACGGCGGCGCAGCGTCTCAACCTGAGCCAGGCGTTTAACTCACTTGGCCATACCATTGCGCCCAGCCTCGCAGCCTGGTTCATTTTGCGCGATACGGAAGGGCTAAGCCAGGCGGCATTGGCAGATGCTGTGCGCGTTCCGTATGTCTTTTTAGGTTTTGCGCTGGCGGCCTTCGGGCTGATTTTCATGGTGGTGAAGTTGCCTGTACCGGGCGTCAGTACCAAAGCGCACCTGAAACCACTGGAGCAGCGGCACCTGGTGTTGGGCATCGCGGCCATCTTTTTTTACGTGGGCGCGGAGGTCTCCGTAGGAAGTTTTCTGGTTAACTATTTTGGAACAGAACGCGTGGGTGGCATATCGCCGGAGCGCGCTGGTTACCTGGTTTCCTTTTACTGGGGCGCGGCCATGTTGGGCCGTTTTGCTGGCACAGCAGTCATGGCGTTCATTAAGCCGCAGCGCTTGCTCATGATTAATGCACTCTGCGCCATTGCTTTACTTTTTATCACCATGACCAGTTCAGGACAAGTTGCGTTATGGTCCGTGTTGGCCATTGGCCTGTTCAACTCCATCATGTTTCCCAACATCTTTACGCTGGCCATTGCCAAACTGGGCGACGCCACCAGCCGCGGTGCAGGCTTGCTGGTCATGGCCATTTTTGGCGGTGCGCTGTTGCCGCTCCTGCAGGGTTACGTGGCTGATACCGTCAGCATTTCAGCCTCCTTTTTGGTGCCGATGGTCGGTTACGCTTATGTGGCCTTTTACGGCTGGCGCGGTTGGAGGCCCGCTGGCGCATGAACCAACGGTTGCTTACATTTTGGCGTTCCGCCGCGGGCAAAAGCGTGCTCTTAGCTTTGGTGTTGCTGACTCTTGGCCTGCTGTGGCCCCGGCTGCAGCAGCGCGGTAGCACAGCGGAAAGCAGCCCTTCGCCCGGAATATTGCCGGCCCCGAGCCAAGTGCAGGTGGGCAAAGGCGAGTTCACGCTGCCCACTAATTTGCGCATTTTTTGGTCGGGCGAAGGGGCCCGTCAGGAAGCACAACACCTGGCCGATTGGCTGGGGCAGTACCTGGACAAACCCGTCAGCATTCACACCGCCGACCCCGGTCAAGAGCCCCGCAACTGCATTTTGCTCCGGCTGGAGCCAGCAGCAAGTTCCTCCAACGGGCCTGTACTCGGCGATGAAGGCTACCGATTATTCATTGCCGCGGATGGCATTGAAATTAGGGCGGCGGCGGCCGCGGGGTTGTTTTACGGCACACAGACCCTTCGCCAGATGCTGGATGACGACCTGACGCGTCGCGAAAACTTTTTTGCCAACAACCGCCCCCCGGACGAGCCGGATTCCTATTGGGCATCCCGCCACCTGCCCGTCTGTACCGTGTTGGATACCCCGGCATTTGCGTGGCGCGGCCTGTTGCTGGACGCCTCACGGCATTTCTGGACGCCGGCGCAAGTCATGCGCGTCATTGACCAATTGGCCTACCACAAAATGAATGTGCTGCACTGGCACCTGACCGACGACCAGGGTTGGCGTTTAGCCCTGGATGCGTATCCAAAACTGGCGGAGCAGGCCTCCTGGCGGACGGAGCCCGATGGCAGTCGCTACGGCGGTTTTTATACGGCAGAAGAAATCAAATCCATTGTTCGCTACGCCGCCGCGCGTCACGTTCGCGTGGTACCGGAAATTGAAATGCCAGGGCACAGCCAGGCGGCGTTGAGCGCTTATCCCCAGTTGTCCTGCACGGGTGGGCCGCATCCGGTTTGGAACGACTGGGGCGTGAGCAAAGAGATTTTTTGCGCCGGCAACGAAGCCACTTTCGCCTTCCTGGACCAGGTGCTGGGGCAGGTTACGGCCCTTTTCGACTCGGAATTCATCCATTTGGGCGGCGATGAAGCCCCTGCCGCGCGCTGGGAGGCCTGCCCCAAATGCCAGGCGCGGCAACAAGCACTCGGTTTGGAAGATTCCCACGCCTTGCAGAGCTGGTTTCTGCGCCGCATCGCAGATAGCCTGGCGCTGGCGAACCGCCGGGTTATTGGCTGGGATGAAACGGGCGAAGGGCCGCTGTTGCATCCCACGGCGGTCGTGCAGGTTTGGCGGGGCATGGAGCACGCAGAGGCCGCGCTGAAAGCAGGACGAGAGATTGTGGTGTCGCCCACGTCGCATGCGTACTTTGACTACGGGCTGGAGAGCATTGACTTGCGCAAGGTGTACGAGTTCCACCCGGTGCCGGCGAGCTATCGCGGCAAACCCGAACAGGCATTGGTGTTGGGCGGCGCGGCCAATGCGTGGTCGGAGCACATCCCGGACCAGGCCGCGCTGGACGATAGGCTCTTCCCCCGGTTGCTGGCCATGGCCGAAGTGCTTTGGAGCGGTCCGCAAGCCCGCTCCTGGGAGGCCTTCCATCAGGATGTGCAACATCATTATACCCGCCTGGACCGGCTCGGAGTGGCGTATGGGGCAGAGACCGTTCCGCTGGCGTTTGTATCCACCCCGAATCCCGGCGGTTGGGTGGATTTGCGCCTGGTGCCTGGTGCCGCGGATGCGGCGGTGTATTTTGGCCAGGGTCGCTACGAGCCCGACACCAGCAGCGCGCATTTTGACACCGATACGGCTTCCGGGGCGCATGTAAGCCTGCTGGACGGCGATGCGGTTATCAGTGCGCGGGCGTTTCGCCGGGGCAAGGCCTGGGGGGCTGCGCAGACCCGCGAATTCCGGATTCACCGGGCCACGGGCAGGGCTCCTGTGCTGGCCCAGCCCTGGACCGAGCCCTACAACGGCGGCGGCGCCGGAGCACTGACGGACGGGCGGTTGGGCACGGAGCATTTTCGCGATGGAATCTGGCAGGGCTTTTTCGGCCAGAATCTGGATGCCACGCTGGATTTGGGGCAGGCCCAGCCGGTAGACAGCGTGCTGCTGGGGGCCTATCAGTACATCAATGCATGGATTTTTCTTCCTACGCGGATTCAGGTTTTTACGGCATTGAAGCCGGGCGAATGGACCTTGGCCGCCACGAGCAACAGCCCCCCTTCGCCCGTTGATTCTCCAACTTACAGAAAGCGCATGTTCCGTACCTTCGTGGTTTCTTTTGAGGCGAGGGAGGCCCGCTACGTCCGGGTCGTCGCCGAGAATTACGGGGTGTGTCCGCCCTGGCATGAAGCAGCCGGCAGTCCCACCTGGCTATTTGCAGATGAAATTGCCGTGCGTTGACCGCGGGGCGACCTCAGTGCTATGAAAAAACTTGCCGGAGGCATCGACATTGGAGGCACCAACACGGCTATCGGCCTGGTGGACCGCGAAGGCCAGGTGCTGGCCACGCACAGCATTCCCACGCGGGCATATCCCGATGTGGAAGAGTTCGTGGACAGCGTTTCTGCCGCCTTGTGCAACCTGCTTGAAAAAGTGGGAGAACCTTGCGAACTGGTGGGCGTGGGCATCGGGGCGCCCAATGGCAATTATTACCGCGGCACGGTTGAGTTCGCACCCAACCTGACCTGGAAAGGGGTCATTCCCATGGCGCGGCTGTTTGAGGAGCGATTGAAACTGCCCGCCTACCTGGACAACGATGCCAATGCAGCCACCGTGGGCGAAATGATCTACGGCGCTGCGCAAGGTATGCGCGATTTTATTATGATTACGCTGGGCACGGGCGTGGGAAGCGGCATTGTGGTCAATGGCCAAATGGTGCGCGGCCACGACGGTTTTGCCGGTGAACTCGGGCATACCATCGTGTTCCCTGAAGGGCGTACCTGCGGCTGCGGCCGAAAGGGCTGTTTGGAAACTTACGTTTCCGCTACCGGGGTTAAACGCACCATCGTGGAGCGGCTGGCCAAAAGCACCGACCCGAGCACCTTGCGCGATTTGCCGCCTGAAAAACTGAGTTCCAAGACTATTTACGATGCCGCCATGAAGGGCGATCAGGTGGCGGTGGAAGCTTTCCTGGATACCGGCCGAATTTTGGGTCTGGCGCTGGCCAATTCGGTGGCCTACACCAGTCCGGAGGCTATTTTCATCTTCGGTGGCCTGGCCAAGGCCGGCGATTTGTTGTTTGAGCCCACCATCGCACATTTTGAAGCCAATCTGTTGCCCGTTTACCGGGGAAAGGTGAAGGTGCTTCCCTCGGCACTTCCTGATTTTGAAGCGGCCATTCTGGGCGCGAGCGCCATGGTTTGGCGGCGCGTTGGCGAAAAAGAGCCGGCGAGTTGAGCCGATGGCGGATCGCTCCATGATCAAGCACCTGGCGAACGATGCACCGCTAGGCAACCCGAGGGATTTTGTGGGCGGGCCTGCTACCGCTCACGCTTCAGCGGTTTCTGCGGGCATTTGGCCCCGGCAGCTCCTGCACCGCAACATGGTGATCAGCGGAGCCAGCGGAGGCATAGGAGAAGTTACGGCTTGTGAGCTGGCTGCGCGCGGCGCAAGAATTATTATGGTTTGCCGTTCGGCGGAGCGGGCAGAAATTTCGCGGCGCAAGATCGCGGATGTAGCCACTGGTGCTGCGCCCGTAGTGTACCTGGCCGACTTGAGTTTAAGGCAGGAAGTTGCTGCGGTTTCGATGGCCATTCGACAGGACTTTAACGTTGTGCATGTGCTGGTCAACAACGCCGGGTTCATGGGTTACCCTACGCGAACGCTGACCGCTGAAGGGTTGGAGGCAACCTTTGCCACCAACCATATGGGAACCTATGCTTTGACGATAGGGCTTATGGCTTCCTTGAAGGCAGCGGGTGACGGAGCGCGCATTGTTACGGTGAGCTCTGCTGTGCATCGTTTGCCGCTGGCCCGTTTTGACATCGATGACCTGAATTTCGAAAAGGGTTATTCTGCCTTTGCCGCCTACTCGCGCAGCAAATTGATGAACGTGTTGTTTACCCGGGAGCTTGCCAGACGGCTTTCGGGCACTGGTTTGGTTGCTAATTCGCTGCACCCTGGCGTGGTGGATACAGGCATATCCCGAACCTGGTCGCCCATGTATCGCGCGCTTTACGGTGTAGGCCGCATTTTCATGATTTCGGCTCAGAAAGGCGCACGAACCTCTGTTTATTTGGCGGCCGATGCCGCGGCTTCCGGTTTTAGCGGCGAATATTTTGTGCGTTGCAAACCCGCCCGCTCAGCGCGATGGGGGGGAGCGGCGGAATTGCAGCACGCTTTGTGGCAAAGGAGTGCGGAGTTGCTGGGTGTTTCGCAGGATTGGTGTTAGGGGGGGGTAATATTGGCAATTCTTAAGCATTAAACCTCCTGCCATGCGTACTTTTTCTCTGCTTTTGGGTATGCGATTTGTTGATGCACAAGTAGGTAGAAAGTGGTTTGCCGGGTGGTTGTTGACTGGGTTATTGTTCCTCCCCATGATATCGTCAGCTCAGGGGAGGACAGCGAATTGGATTTTTGGCGATGGGTATCATGTGAAGTACACTGAAGGTGAGCCTGAGGTTTTACCTTTCGTTGAAGATTACGCTGCCTGGGAGGGGGCTTCGTGCATTTCAGATGCTACGGGGCAGTTGTTATTTTATTCAAATTCAGTAAGCATTTGGAATAGAGACTTTGAATACTTGTGGAACAGCGACATTATTGTCCCAACGGATGTATATTCAACCTCCTCTGTAACAAATGGTTCCATATTTCTTCCCTTTCCTGGAGACTCGACAGAAAGTGTATATATATACTTTTATATAGATAAGGATGACAACAAGTTGTACTATTCATTAATAGATTTGAGTTTGGATGAAGGCCGGGGTGGGGTTGTTGAAGGTTTTAAAAATATTAATTTATTTGAATTTGCTGTATGTGAACAATTGCTTGCCATTAAGCATGGAAATGGCAGAGATTGGTGGGTTGTAGTCAGGAAGGGAAATTCAGAAAGCACACAATTTTCTACGCTATTGCTGACTCCAAATGGATTTCTTGATGCATTTAATCAACCTGCTGGTTTTCGTGGGGCCGTAGCAGGTGAATTGACTGCATCTTTGGATGGTTCAAAGGTTGCTGTTGCTACTACAGGTGCTGTTTGCTTTCCTAATCGACCTATAATTGCACTATACGATTTTGATCGATGTACTGGATTGCTTGAACTAGTTGACACACTAAGAACGAGGGAGTGTTTTGTTAACTGCTATGGACTTGCATTCTCGCAAAGTGGAAGTAAACTTTATTATTCTACTGCAGACAAAATAGGTCTTTACCAAATCGATGCAACACTACCTGTACTTAGAGATTCTTTAATCTTAAAACTGAGTGGACCTAGCTTTTTCTTATTCAGTGGTGGTCAACTTGAATTGAATAGTAATGGAGAAATAATTATGGTTTACGGACGCGCACCAGGTACAGAAGGAATTGATGGTTTAACATCCCACTTAGGAGTAATTAGATATCCAGAGTTAGTTGGTTTAGCTTGTAACTTTGATACGTTTGGTATTGACTTGAATGGTCGAGAGAATCTCACCTACTCCCTCCCCAACTTCGCCAACTACGACCTTGGCCCGTTGGTAGGTAGCCCCTGTGATACGCTCTCCCCGCAGGATACCACCCAGACGGGACTATTCAATCCTCCAAAACCGATTGAAAACTGGTCCGTCTTCCCTACCGCCAGTACTGGTCTCTATACCCTCCAAAGCGACCAGGCGGGTTGGCTCATCGTTCACGATCTATACGGGCGGGAGGTGCTAAGGCAGTGGCACGAGCAAACAACCCCCTTCGACCTGACGGCGCAACCCGCTGGGCTCTATCTGGTGCACCTGCGCGCTGCGGATGGCACAGCGACCCTTCCCCGGAAGATTGTGCGGCAATAGCGGGCGGGTTTAAGGCATGGGATGCGGGAGCACATTGTGGAGGCTGCCGTATCTTTCGAAGGTGCAGCGAAAAGGGAAAACATGGTTTAAGCGAGAGGCACTTTTGTTTCTGGTCCTGGGTTTGGCCTGTTTTTGGGGCTCAACCCCAAGGTTGCACGCCCAGGAGTTCCGTTTTGAGCGCTTTACGGTCAATGATGGGCTGGCGTCGAGCAAAGTTTTTGACATTGCGCAGGATAGTCGCTGACTGATTTGGATTGGAACGGAACTGGGGCTATGCCGCTACAACGGGAGCGCATTCAAGACCTACAGCGTGCTGGACGGTTTGCCGGGCAATTCCGTTATTGACTTGTATCCGGGCCAGGATGGACGGATATGGTTGTTGTTTCAAGCGGGGATGGGATACTGGAAAGACGGGAGTTTTACGTTGGTGCGGCTGCCTGAATCGGCGGAGGAGGAGCGCCTAACGTCTTTTGCGGCAAATCAAGCCGGCGAATTGTACCTGAGTTCTTCCAAGTCCATTTGGAAGGTGGAAGGCAGTACCCTGGTGCGGGTTGAAGTCAGTAGTAACGCAAAAGGTACTTTAGAAGGGGATCGCCCTCAAAGGTCGCGGCCTGAAGTTGGAGCGGTTTTGTTCCACGCGGACAGTGAACATACCCTATGGTATGGCAATGGGCGCGGTTTGTTTCGCAGCCGGGGAGGGAAAACGGATACGATGGTCCAGAATGAAGTTTTTGCCAAGCGACAATACCTGGATCGCGATCCGCAGGGGCGCTTGTTTTATGTGTCCACCGACAAGGTGTTGGAGCTGAAGGAGAGCGGCGTGGTTCCAGTCTATCCCGCGCTGACGCGGATGCTGCAAGGCAGCATTGATTTAAGCACCGTGTTTATTGATCCCGAGGGAAATTGGTGGCTGGGATCATTCGGCGGTGGGCTCTACTTTTTTGGGGCGGACCAATTGGAAGCTGGGGAGCCGGTGCGCTACATGGAAGAGGAAAGCGTGACGGAGATTTTTCAGGACCGCGACGACAACCTTTGGGTAGGCACGGATGCCGCGGGCTTGTTTTTATTGAGTTATCGGGCGCGGCAGGTGCGCAACGTGCGCGGGGACGCGGCAGGACGACTCGCTGAGCTCTTTGACCGCGCGCTGCAAACCCCTGACGGGGTGTCGTGGAGTTTGTCCAGGAGCAGGCAGGCGAACTTTTTGGTGGCGCGTCATCCCAATGGCGATTCGCTGCGCTTGAACAGCCTGGGCAATCCTTACAAACTGATCCGCGGGCCTGGGAACAGTGTGTTCGTGACCACTTCGGCGGGCTTTTACCAAGTGGACTGGTCGGGAGCGCTGGCCCTTCGAACTAAATTGGATGGGCAACAGGCAGCACTATCGGCGGATCGCTTCCGCTTGCTTGCCGGTCCAACGCGCGTGGCCTGGTACGACAGCCTGCTCAACCGGACCTGGCTCTACACGATGGACGGACTTTTAGGATACCATAACAAACGTTTTGATACGCTGGTGGCGAACACCGAAACCAGCAAACTTATCATTAGCGGAATGGCCGGTCTGCCTGGCAAAAACCAGGTTTGGATGAGTTCTTACGGCATGGGCCTGTACTTTTGGGACCAGGATTCGCTGCACCGCTTTGGCACTGAACAAGGCCTGAATTCAAACAGTTTGGTGGACGTCTGGCTTGGCGAATATGGCGATGTGTGGGTCATTGGGTCCAATGGCGTGAACAAGCTCAGCCAACTGGATTACAGCAATCGCACGTTTGATGTATTTAGTTTATATGAAAATGATGGGCTTATTATTGGCGAAGTGCGCGGAGGGCTGGAGCTGCGCGACACCATTTGGCTGCGCACCAATGCGGGCCTGAGTTTCTTTCCCAGCGACCTGATCACGCGCGAGCCGCGCACCAATCCCGGCCTGGAAATCACGGCGTTGATCATCAACAACCGCGATACGCTGCTGTTGCCAGCCTACGATCTGGCCTATTTTCAGAATGACGTGGAGGTGCGTTTTAGCGCAATCGCGTTTTCGGATTCGCGGCGCATCCGCTACCGCTACCGTGTTTTGGGCCTGGATGAGCAATGGCAGGAGACCGAATTTGGCGAATTGCGCCTGTCCAAATTGCCGCCGGGTACTTATACGGTGGAATTGCGTTCGGTGGACATTTACGGCATGGAGAGCCCGACTACGGAGCGCATCCGGCTGAACATTCACCCCGCCATCTGGCAGCAGCGGGGCTATCAGGTGTTGGCGGGTTTGCTGGTGTTGGGGCTCAGCATCGGGCTGGTTTGGGCAGAAACCCGGCGAAGGGCCCGGCATCGCGAGGCACAACTGATCTTGGAAAAGCAATTGGCTGAGACGGAACAGAAGGCCCTTCGCGCCCAAATGAACCCTCATTTTATCTACAACGTGCTCAATTCTATTCAACAATTTATATTGCGCAACGATACTGAAAGCGCTTTAGACTATCTTGGAGAGTTCGGAGACCTGATTCGGCGCAGTTTTGAGAATTCCAAGCACATGGCTATTCCGCTGAGCGACGAAATTGCGTTTTTGAACACCTACCTAATGCTGGAAAAGATGCGCTTTGACGAGTTGCTGGAATACCAGATTGAAGTGGGTGCAGGTGTGGACATCGAGCATACCTTTGTGCCGTCGCTGCTCATTCAGCCGTTTGTGGAAAATTCCATTCGGCACGGGCTGCGGCACAAGGAGGGTGTGGGCCACATTGACATCCGGTTTGCGCTCTCGGGCCAAAACCTGGTGTGCACCATTGACGATGACGGGGTGGGCATTGATCAGGCTATGGAAAGTGAACAGTGGAAACCGGAGGAGCACCGCTCGTCTGGCATGGAGATAACCCGGAGCCGATTGCAAGTATTCAACAAAGTGAATCCGGGACAGGTGGGAATGGAGGTTTTTGACAGGAAAAAGCAAGGGGGGTCGGGAACCCGGGTCGTGCTGACGATCCCAATGCTAACGGATAGCCAAAAAAGGGTGACCGATGGAGAAGGTAGCCATGATACGATCCGTGATCGTCGAAGACGAGCGGAAAGGCCGGGAGTTTCTTCGTGAACTTCTGGAGCGATATTGTCCCCAGATAGAACTGGTGGGCGAAGCCGACAGCGTAACCGCTGCCGTGCTGCTTATTGAAGCCGAGAAACCCGAACTGGTGTTTCTGGACGTGGAGATGCCGGTGAACAACGGGTTCCGCCTGTTCGACATGGTGCCGAAAGTGGACTTTGATGTCATTTTCGTCACCGCTTTTGACCAATACGCAGTCAAGGCGTTCGAATATTCAGCGGTTGACTATGTGCTCAAGCCCATCCGCGTGTCCAAGCTCAAGCAGGCTGTAGAAAAAGTCAGCAACAAACTGGATGCCGGCAGCCGTGCCCAGCGCATGGAAACCTTGCAGGAAAACCGGCGCGAAGATTTTCACAAAATCGTATTGCCGTCGCAGGGGGGCTATCAGTTTGTGAAGCTGCAGGAAATTGTGCGCTGCGAGGCCGACAGCAATTACACCAATTTCCACTTGACCAGCGGCCGTCGGTTGCTCGTGTCTAAAACCCTCAAGCACGTAGAGGAGTTGCTCGGCGACAAGGATTTCTTTCGCATTCACCAGAGCCACCTCATTAACCTGCGCCATGTGCGCAGTTACTTAAAAGGGCGTTCCGGTCAGGTGGAAATGGATGATGGAAGCCTGCTCGACGTTTCGGTGCGGCGCAAAGCGGCACTGCTGGAGAAGATCCGCAGCCTGACCAGTTAGGGGGGCGAGACCGGTGTGCCACTGATGATGCGCAGATCCCGTTGCGGCAGGGGAATGGTGATGTGCTCTTCGCGCAAGCGTTTCTCTACTTCAAAGCGGAGGTCGGACTTGACGTCCACAATGCGCTGAAATTGGTTGCTCCAGAAGTGCAGCTCAAATTTTAGCGCCGATTCACCGTAATCCACCATCCGCACGAAGGGTCCGGGTGCTTTCATGACGCCAGAGTGTCGGGTAGCACAATCAATCAGGATTTTTTCTACCTGCCGGGTGTCGGACCCATAAGCTACCGGCACGGCGATGTCGTAGCGGATAAACGCGTTGCCGTGGCTCATGTTGATCACGTTTTCGATTGTGATTTTTGAGTTGGGCACAATGACGGCAATGCGTCGCCGGGTCTGGATCAGCGACGTGCGCAAACCGATGCGCATGACCTTGCCCTCCATGTCGCCGATCAGCAACCAGTCGCCCTTTTTGATGGACCCTTCCATCAACAAAATGATGCCCGACATAAAGTCGTTGAAGGTCTGCTGGATGCCGATGCCCAGGCCCACCAACAGCGCAGCACCGGCCGCGTAAAGCACGGTGATGTTGAGCCCGACGGTCTCGATAGCCACAAAAAACGCCAGCACATAAACCACGTACTTGACCAACTGGCTGATGGCGAACTGCCGCCCTTCGTCCATTTTCTTGCGGCGAAAGTAGCGGGTCAGGAACACGCGGCGGATGGCCACAAAGGCAATTCGCGCTAAAAGAATGACCACCACACCGCTGAGCAGGCTGCCCAGCGTAAGCGTAAAGGTTCCAAGGGTGAACAGCTTCCAATCCAAAAAATCCATGAGGGCAGAGGGGGCTTTGTGCGCAAGTTAGGGCAGGTGGAGGGAAAGCGGGGCGCGGTGGTTGGCGTTGTTGCTGCCGTTGGGACGAAGCAACTACCCCCTTCGCCCGACAGGCTGCCGACTCAAATGGGCTTATCTTTGAGATGATCAACGCCAGTTCCCTTCTTGAGGACCAGGCGAATTGTCCATAAAATATTGCAACATGGCAAGTTCTGATTTAAAGCAGGAAAAGCAAAATAAAAGCCACCTGTTTACCCTGGCCGCCATTGGTGCCTTCATGCTGATTGTGGTGTGGTTTACCCTGCAAAACGCGGATACTGTGCAGTTTCAGTTTGCCGTCTGGGGCTGGAGTGTGTCGCTGGCGCTGCTGCTGTTTACCTGCGTATTCATTGGCATTCTGTTAGCCTGCATGGCCGTTTTGCCCGCCTTTCTGGCAGAGCGCCGCTTCCGCAAGCGCGCCGAGCGCACTATCCGCGAGCTAACCGTGGAGCGCGATGAATTGCGCAATAGGCATACCACTGTTTCCGCTTCCGGGGGAAGTGGGGGCGCGGGGAGCACGACGGCGTATTAGGGGTGGGGTTGTTGCGCGCCGTAACATTTTCTATGTTGCCCCGCTTTGATTACCGGCTGTAATTCGGGGCCTCTTTGGTGATGACCACGTCGTGGGGATGGCCCTCGCGGATGCCAGCGGCGGTGATGCGCACCATGCGGGCCTGCTGCAGTTCCAGGATGTTGTGCGCGCCACAATAGCCCATTCCGGCCCGTAGGCCGCCGATGTACTGGACCATGACCTCCGAGACCGTGCCTTTGTACGGAACCCTTCCCACGATGCCTTCCGGAACCAGCTTTTTGATGTCTTCCTCGACGTCCTGGAAATAG
>Ga0163148_10000637_pt1 | contig 47644 bp, 32 predicted proteins | sample OliLakLV19MP7P2_FD_148606 | JGI IMG/M metagenome (GOLD analysis project Ga0163148, IMG submission 148606) | Freshwater microbial mat bacterial communities from Lake Vanda, McMurdo Dry Valleys, Antarctica- Oligotrophic Lake LV.19.MP7.P2 | ecosystem: Environmental > Aquatic > Freshwater > Lake >... | reverse complement strand
GGAGCGAATTGACAGGATTTGAGGTAGCCGCTTTGATGGATTGATAACTCACGGTAAGCCATGCTATCAAAATAGCTGCAACACCGCTTAGCACAAATACCAACGGATTGATATCGATGCGATAAGCAAAGCTATTCAGCCAGGTATCAGAAATATACCAGGCTAAAATGGCAGCCGGCACAAAAGCGATCACTACCAATTTAGTAAACTCCTTTGATAGTAAAATCGATAAGCTGAAAACCGAAGCTCCCATTGACTTACGCACTCCTATCTCTTTGGTTCGTTGCTCAGTGGTAAATGCTGCTAAAGCGAACAATCCTAAACAGGCAATGAAGATTGCTAAACTTGAGAAAACACTAAATAATTTACCCATACGCTGCTCAGCACGGAACAGCCGATCAAAGCTCTCGTCCAGAAAAGAATATTCGAAAGGTTCACTGGCAGCATGCTATTTCCAAAGTTTTTCAACGTTTTGTATCATCACAGCCGGATCTCCTTCATAGCGAACTAAAAGATTGTTTGCATTTTGAGTTAATAGGATTGACAAAGGCCTTACTTGCTCTTTGAAGGACTCAAAATTAAAATTCTTTATCACTCCAACGACTTTGTATTTTTTAAAAGTCGACCCATTGTCGTTATAAAGTACCTCTTCCCCTACCGGATTATCAAAACCGAATTCTTTAGCTGCTGCTTCATTTAACAAGATCGCCAATGAATCCGTGGCGAATTCTTTAGAGAAGTAACGCCCATCTTCTAGTTCAAACTTGAGAACATCCTGGTGGGCATATCAGCTATGATCCCTCGCTATCGATCATTAGGCACCTTGGGCATACTCCTGTTAATGCTGGCATTTTTACCTCTCCATGTGATGGATGTCTTCAGCGATCAACCGGCCATCGGAAGCCATCAACTCGCACTCATCCGCTTGCCCATTCAATTTGTTTTTATCTTGTGGGCCTGGTTCATCAATAAAAAGTAATACGGCTATTATGGCTTTTCTGTTTGACTAAGATTTAGAATTATTCTAAACGATAAATACAGAGTTGTCTTACAATAATAGCCAGAGAAAAAAAAGTTAGGATTTCATAAAGCGTTCGAAGGTTTAACGGTTTTGTAAAGTAACGCGCTTATCGTTCTATGAGCTCATCATGCATGCGCAAAAAGTAAGCTTGCATTTCATGGATGCATGGCGGGCGCACTCAAGGCATGAGAGGCAGCGAACGAGTGCGTTCGCTACCTCTCATGTTTATTAAACCTTCAGGCACAAAAGTTCGCAAGCGACCTTTAGGGCCCAGAGGCATTTAGCGCGGCCTACGTGTTTGATCAGATGATGCTTCTATTGCTGCGCCATTGCCACAAAGTCTTTCTGTTCAAACCCTACATATTTTTGTAATGGGATCACTCTGATAGCTACAAGGTGTATCAATGTACCCTGTGCTTATTGTCAATTCTGTGAACTCATACTGCCATCTGCTTACTGCCTACCTTTTCAGCCGATCATTATTCAAAAGATTCACGGTGTGCCTTTTATCCTATTTTTCATGGGATAGGATTGCCGGCTGATGATCAGTAGTAAACCGTCAATTCCACTCTCCGGTTCTTCGCCCGCTCTTCATCCGTAAGGTTACTATTTAATGGTTGATGTATTCCTTTTCCTTCACTCTGCAATCGTTTGGGATTGATTCCCGACTTAATCAGATGAAGTTTTACAGCATCGGCTCTTTTCTGCGACAATCTTAAATTGAATTTGTCAGAGCCAACATTATCGGTATGTCCTTCAATTTTTAACTTCAGGTTTTCATTTTCTTTTAAGGTTGCCGTAAGCTCATCCAGAAAATTTTCTGTTGGGTCGTCAAGCTCTGCCGAATTAAATTCAAACGGAAAGTGAAGCGTTACCTTTTCAATTATTAAAGGTTCTTGTTTCAAATCACCTGCTTTTGCGAGCGTGGCTGGCGACACTTCTGTTATCTCAATTTGTTTTTCAACAGCCGGTATCGCACTAATGATGGAGTCTTGTTTCACCTCATCTACAACAGGAACAATTTCTTTTGATGTTGCATTAATATGTTGAGGCCTCTTTGCCACGGAGTTTTGTTTTTCCACCGCTTCCTTCTTCCGTTTAGCCGTTATTTTCTGCGGCCTTGTTTGAACCGGCTTCCGCCATGCAAGGCCTACTTCTAATGCGCCCATATTGCCAACATTATTAATCAGAAGAGGAAAATCGTAAGAGAGTCCTAACGAGATTGTCTCGCTATGCAGTTGCACTCCTAAAATTCCTGATCGGCCCACCACATATTTAGCGATCACTTCAACGCGATCCGACATTTGCTTTGGTTGGGGATTTAGTTCTTTCTGCAACCGCACACCAGCATTGAGGGTTACGTTAGAAGCTGAGTAAGTCATAAGCGCTTCTGGGAAAATATGAAAGTCCTTTGAGGAATAAGCCTGGAAGCCACCATTAAAAACAAACGTGGACGACAGTTGGGTGGGGTCACCAAAAAAAGAATCCTGAGGTCGGTTCATATCAAAAAAAGAAAAACCAAGATGATGCAACAGGCGGCCTTTTTTGTCCGTCTCCTGCCAATATACTCCGGTGCTGAATGTTTGAAAGGTGGTTCGTAGTTCAGCAAAACTTTCGCCACTTGAATAGGAAGGATCAAATCCGCGATCAGGAACATATTGCGAGCCGGTATAAAAACCATCTAAACTGATGGAACGTGTTTGAAGCAGCGCCTTTGCACCTAACGACAGCGTTTGCCATCTGCTCAAACGAATGTGAACTGCATAGCTAACCGATGCCTCCTGAGTTTTGAAAACTCCAGTTGCTTTATCATTATGGAGCGTTACTCCCAACCCCGACCACGGTTTGCCTGTGCTGGAATTCAGCAGCGGATAATCAAAAGAAACAAAACTGCTGTTGATCGGAAAATCACCACCTGTTTTTTGATGGCGGTAATTCAAGCTCATGCTGGCGTATCGACTGAGGCCGATCATAGCCGGATTGATACGCTGCTCAGTAAAATTATATTGCGAGTATTGAAAATATTGCGCGTGCAAACTATTTCCCATGGAAAGGAAAAACACAAGAAACAAAATTCGCTTTAGGATAATCATCAGCCTAGTGAACTAATAGAATGGATCCTGTTTTCTTTCCGTTTAGCAGAAGCTGCTCTCCATTACTTGTTTTTCCATCTACCTTCCAATAATAGATGCCACTGGATTGAAGCGTGCCGCGCACCGTTCCGTTCCATCCGTTACTGGTTGCCTGCTGGATATCGCTGGTTTCATACATCACATTTCCTTCACGATTGTAAATCTTGAAGGTGAAGGAAGATGCTTGTGTTAGACCGTACACCAAAAGCATATCGTTTTTTCCATCGCCATTAGGAGTAAAAAGGTTGGGAATAAAAGCCGTTTCCTCTACCTGTATCTGCACACGTCCTTCGATGGCACATCCTACTGAGTCGGTGGCAACCAGTGTATAATCGATAGTTTGCACGGGTGTGGCGATAGGGTTAGGTATTGCGTCATTGCTGAGCCCTGAAGATGGTATCCATTTAAATTGAGATGCCGTACTCACCGCTTCCAGTTGCACGGAGTTGCCTTTCAAGATTTTATATATTTCTCCATTCAATTTTAATTCAGGTTTACTCACCCGCAGGATAAACTCTTTTTGATACGTGCATGTGTTTTGAGTTTTTGCTGTAACCAAAATCGTATCGGCCTTCTTAAGCATAAAATTGATTGAGTCCTGCTCGGTAATAATGGGCGCTGTTTTCCATTCTACGTTTTTCCAGCCAGGGGCTATGCCCAAACGAACCGGCTTGCCTTCACAAGCATATATGATTTCTTTCTCGGCTTTTGGTCCTTCGTTTACATGAATTACCCACACATTATTCTTTGAGCAGTCAACCCCTTGAGGCACCAAGGAGAAGATGGTATCATTGGCAACTGCGGTAAATTTCAACTGGTTAAATATTCCCAAGAATCCTGTAGTGACCGAGAACCAGTATGCCTGGGTTGGGGAGATTAACGTTACCTCTTCGTTTTTACAAGACTGAATATCTTTATTTACCAGGTCAAAACAAGGCACACATTCTCCTGAACAGATAGTATAACCACCATTATAAGCATTGTCTACCGATTGAATCCGATAATTGTATCTATTGTCTGTAAGACCCTGGATAATCTGCGAGGTGTTTGTACCTGCATTGCCATGCGAAACGGTCATCCTTCGTTTGGTGACAAGATCAAAAGAGGATGTGATCAATGTTGATTGATTCGTTCCTAACCAAACATCGTAGGTAATCGATGCGCTCTCAGTATGGTCATCTTGAGGGGCAGCCCAGTAAAGAAATGTTTTATTAAAAACTGAAATTGCAAATGCTTGCGTTGGAGTTCCTGGTCGTTGGTTTTCAACTGAAATTGAATTATCATAGAACTTTATCCATTGCTGACTTGCTGAGTCAATCACTTGCAAAAGATCAAGATCTCCGTCACGATCAAAATCACCCATACGTTGTACCAGCAAACCCGCAGTATCGAGATCCGTTAAAAGCGTGTTAGGATCGAGAATGAAATTCTCTTTTTTATTTTGTGCATCATTTCCATTGATCAATTGGTCCGCACGGCCGTCTGAGTTCACGTCCCCTGTAAATAATTCTGCCTTTCGAAGAGAGGGATACGTTTGTTCGATTGAAAAACTATCCACTTTATTTATCCAGATGCGGTTAATGAACTGACCAGAGCGATCTTCTCCGGCCGCAAACAAATCAAGCAAGCCATCATCATTATAATCGATGGAGGATAGCTTTCCTGAAACCGAGCCTGGCAAGACCTGCGCTTTGAATGTGAAATTGTCTTTATTTAAAAAAAGAATAGTAGCCGATTGTTGTGCTGCATCTTTTCCGGTTAATACAAAATCATTTTTACTGTCTTTATTAAAATCGAATACAACAAGGTCATTGATCGTTATCCCTACCGTATCAAACACCAAAGTGAATCCGGCAGGTGTGTTCTGATAAATGTTAAGAAATGAAGTTGTGTTTTGCTTGCCTGCCGATATCAAATCCAATCTTCCATCCTGATTAAGATCTGCTATCCTAAAAAACGAACCATGGTCTACTAATTTCGATGTGCTTTTCTGAAAGCTGAAGTCTCCTTTATTTTCAAAAACGAAAAGAGCATCCGTATTGATCAGGGTTTTGCCTGCAATCATCAAATCTACGCGGTTGTCACCATTCCAATCAGATAATTGAAGCGTTCCGCTTTTAAATCCGGTGAGTTGAGTGAATTTCTTCACCAGCGAAGTGCCCAGGTTATTTTGATAGGTGATGATTTTCATCTGGCCATCGGCTGCGATGCCGGTCACTACCAAATCCAACAGGGTATCGCGATCAAGGGCCATCCATTCTGTTTGAATACCCGTGAGCGGCTCATCGATACTTAATTGGAATTTCTTATTGAATTGCTGACCGCTTGCTGTTACTGCAATCGTTAACAATCCCACCACCATCCCTATTGCTCTTTTCATTTCTTTTCAGGATTTGATTTTACAATTTGAAACGTGAAGGGCAATGAAACTTTTGCTGCTACAGGCTTCCCATTCAGGGTAGCTGGTTTCCATGAGGGCATATTTTCAATCATGCGTTGCGCCTCTTTATCAAAAGCCGCACCTAGTGAATTCACTATCTTTATCTGAACTGGTTTCCCAACCTGATCAATTAAAAAGGACACCGATACAATTCCCTGAATGGAATCCTTTAAACCCTCCACCGGGTAGCGCAATTCCCTGGCGAAGTAATCATATAAATTTGGATAGCCATCCGCTGGCTCTGCTTCCAGATATTGAAAAGCAGGTGCCGCAGATTCTTCCTGAACAGGCTGCATTTCTTCTTGTGGCTGCTCCCTTGTTTTCGATTGGACAGATTCATTTACGCTGACCACAGTTTCTTTTTTCAGGTCATCCGTTTCAGCAAGTACAGGTTCTGTCTGCGTTTGCACACCATCACTTACCAGCGGTGACGCCAGCGTTGGCGCATTAGAAGTTGCTACTGCGGGTGCATCCGGCCAATACACGTAGGTCAATATGGCAATGCCTGCAATGCCCAGCAAGAGTGAAATATTGCGTTTCCAGGTTAGCTCTGTTTTCTTCCGGGCTTTATGCTGGCTTAAGACCGAATCAAAATTCATATAGCTTCGGATTTCTTCATCCGTTACCGAGGGTCGGTTTTTCATAATCTGTAATTTTTTTTTCATCTCTTTTGGAGAAAAAGCTTTTTCATTTTTTCGAGTATCCGATAGGTGCGAACCTTGGCATAGTTCTCGGTGATGCCCAGTATGTCTGCTATCTCTTTGAAGGGCCTTGCTTCAAAGAAGCGGAGTTCAATTACGTAGAGTTCATCCTGTTCAAGCTGCTCAAGAATAGCAGGCAGTCGGCTCTCCCATTCTTCCAGTGTTTGATCAGCGGTTAACTCTGCATATAAATTCTCAACCGATGATTCTTCCAAAACCACAGTGCGATTTCGTTTAGTCTTTCTGAAACATTCGTTGCACTGGTTAATCGCAATGCGAAACAACCATGCTGAAAAAGGCAACCCCCGAAATTGGTAACGATTAATACGGGTCAAAGCACTCAAAAAAACTTGTTGGGTCAGGTCACCCGCCAGATCTTTATCGCCCACCCGATGCAACACAAAGAGATACACCTTCTTGAAGTAGGTTTCATAAAGAGGACGAAAGGAGTCCGGATTAGCAATTGCTTTCCTTACCCACTCATCTTCTTCGAGCTGCCAATTGAAAGTTACATTCGTTTTCTTTTCTATCATGAGCTTGCTTCTCGCTACCAAAATGCCAGATCATCAAAAAGATACACCTATCTGTAAAATAAATTAACATCCCCTCAGTATTTCATGATGGCCGACAGCGGATGCCCTTGTTGAATCAGGTTTTTTAGTGCCTGACTGATTAATAGGTTGATTAAATTATTCTAATTTTATCCCAAACAACGAATTATGAAGAATCTTCTGTGCTATCAAAAACAGCCTTCCATGTGATGCCCGCATCATCTGTTTTCCAAATGCCGCCCGAGGCCGCACCGGAATAAGAAACATTAGGATTACCGGGTTCACCCACAACAGAAATCATGCGATTGCCATCAGGGCCGATGAATCTAAAGTTTAGTTTAGAAAAAAGTTGAGGATCAAACGACTGTGCAGATAGAAATTGAAAACAACTGCTCAGGCAGATGAATAAAAACAGCTTTCTCATAGGTCTTACTTGTTGAAGAAGTAAATTACCTAAGAGAAAGCAGAAATAATAGTTATCAGTTAGCCAATTCTGCTAAGATTGTAATCAGTGGCAAATATCTATCTATTCATATCGGAGCGAATTGACAGGATTTGAGGTAGCCGCTTTGATGGATTGATAACTCACGGTAAGCCATGCTATCAAAATAGCTGCAACACCGCTTAGCACAAATACCAACGGATTGATATCGATGCGATAAGCAAAGCTATTCAGCCAGGTATCAGAAATATACCAGGCTAAAATGGCAGCCGGCACAAAAGCGATCACTACCAATTTAGTAAACTCCTTTGATAGTAAAATCGATAAGCTGAAAACCGAAGCTCCCATTGACTTACGCACTCCTATCTCTTTGGTTCGTTGCTCAGTGGTAAATGCTGCTAAAGCGAACAATCCTAAACAGGCAATGAAGATTGCTAAACTTGAGAAAACACTAAATAATTTACCCATACGCTGCTCAGCACGGAACAGCCGATCAAAGCTCTCGTCCAGAAAAGAATATTCGAAAGGTTCACTGGCAGCATGCTGTTTCCAAAGTTTTTCAACGTTTTGTATCATCACAGCCGGATCTCCTTCATAGCGAACTAAAAGACTGTTTGCATTTTGAGTTAATAGGATTGACAAAGGCCTTACTTGCTCTTTGAAGGACTCAAAATTAAAATTCTTTATCACTCCAATGACTTTGTATTTTTTAAAAGTCGACCCATTGTCGTTATAAAGCACCTCTTCCCCTACCGGATTATCAAAACCGAATTCTTTAGCTGCTGCTTCATTTAACAAGATCGCCAATGAATCGGTGGCGAATTCTTTAGAAAAGAAGCGTCCATCTTTTAATTCAAACTTGAGAACATCTTGATGGTCATAATCAGCATAGTACACGCCCATGATGTGATCTTGCTCTGATCCGGCTGTTTTAAATATGGTGGTATTATTTACGCCTGGAAATGTGTTATTCGTATAGCTGATTTTGGCAATACCCGTAAGTTGCGCGAGTCCGTTCCGGAAAGCTTCCTTGTTATTTCCCAATCGGTTGGCATTGTCAAGGATCAATATATTATTCTTATCAATACCCAGGTTCTTCTTTTGCATGAATTGAATCTGCTGAAAAACCACCACGGTGAAAATGATCAGGAAAATAGAAAGACCAAATTGAAACACCACCAGGAAACTGCGGATGCCTTTGCTCTTAGCCCCTGCACGGATTTTTCCTTTCAAAACTTCTACCGCACTAAACGAAGTGAGATAAAATGCAGGATAGCTTCCTGCCACCACGCCAACGAAAAGTACTAGCCCAACAATGCCAGCAACGAATCTTGGTGTTTGGAAAACTTCCATACCCAATTCCTTACCGGAAAGCAGATTAAACGTGGGTAATAAATAGTAACAGGCAATCAGGGCCAGCACAACTGCGACCAGACTATATAAAATTGATTCCGCAATAAACTGACCAATCATCTGCCCACGTAACGAACCGAGTGCCTTACGCAATCCAACTTCTTTTGCTCGGCCCGCAGAACGTGCCGTAGACAAGTTCATGAAGTTGATGCACGCGATGATGAGGATAAACAGCCCAATGCCACTAAAGAAATAAACGTACATAATGTTTCCTCCTGGCTCAAGATCCCCCTGTGAAGTGGAGTGCAGGTGAATGTCTTTGATGTTGGTTACGTAATATCCGTAGGCTCCCCCTGCCTCTTGCATTTGCTTCAAGGTGGTGCCCATAAATTTTTCGATTTCAGGGCCAATGTATTTATCCACCAACGGAATAAATTTAGTTACAACCTGATCTACAGAAGTATTCGGTTTAGTCTTAAAATACGTGTACATGAAATTATTGAGCCAGATACCTGACTTCAAATCTTCACTTGACACGGCCGACACCAATATATTATAAGTGAAGTGCGAATTGGTGGGAGGTGTTTCCGCAATGCCTGTAACCTTAAATGTTTTGTTCTCACTTCCCATGACCAGCAAGCCACCCATAGGGTTTTGGTCACCGAAATATTTCCGCGCCATAACCTCCGTGAGCACTACCGTATTGGGTTCCTTCAATGCTGTTTTGATATCTCCTTCTTTAAGTCGATAACTAAAAAATTCGAAGAAGTTCGAATCAGCGAAGAATACTTTTTCTTCTGTGAAAATCTTTTCTCCATTTTTTACTACTGGCTGATTCATTTGCGCAATCCGTGTCGCTGCTTCTACTTCGGGTATATCTGCCACCAAGGCCTCTGCCATGGGAGGGCAGGTGTTGGACACACGGATGTCCTGGCCGCCAATTTTTCCATTTAATCCCACTTGATAAATTCGATTCGCATCTGAATGAAACGTATCATAGCTGAGTTCATGCGTCACATACAAAATGATCATTAAACAGGAGGTAACTCCAATGCTCATTCCTAAAATGTTAATTGCCGAAAACATCTTGTACTTGAGGATGTTGCGAATAGCAACTTTATAATAATTCTTAAGCATATGGCTTAATTAATAATGGTATGATGTAGAATTTAGTGAAGAGGTTGCATCTCTATTAAAATATAGGCAGTTAGGTATGGGTTAGACGTAAAGGCAATATTTAAGTTACAGGCATGCTATATTTTATTCATCCCGCAATGTTTTAGTAGGATTAAGTGACGCGGTCGAAATTGTTTTATAGCCAACTGAAACGATAGCTACAAAAATCAATGCCAGAATAGAAATTGAGAGGCTCGCAATACCGATCTTAAGGTAATATTCCCAAATTGAATCCATTAAAAAATCTGCCATAAAATATCCCGCAGCCCCACCAATTACAGTTGCTACCATCAGATTAACTACAAATTCGAAATTGATTACCCCCGCGATATTAAAAATCGAAGCCCCCAATACTTTTCTAACGCCAATCTCTTTCATCTTCTTAGCAATATTCAAAGAGACAAGCGTGTACATTCCAATGCCTGTCATTAGCACTGCAAAAAAACCAAGAAAGCCAGACATGGTTACGATGTTATTATTAATCTCACTGGTCTCCTGCAGGGCTACATCTATCATTCTGCCATTATAAATTGTATTAGGAAAAACTTCTTTCCATTTTTTCTCCATAAACTCATTGACGGATGAAATTTTCCTAGGATCAACTTTAACGATTAATTGCTGATACTTATCAGGTGAAGTATAACGAACCATCAATGGCTGAATTGGATTAAACAATGCACGCGCATAGATATTCTTAATCACACCAACTATGTACAACTGAACGGTATCCCTCCAAACCAAGCGCTTTCCTACTGGGTTATCAGTCCAACCAAACTGTTTAACCAACTCTTCGGTAACAAGAACTGATTCTTTCCTGTCAGTCTCAGAATCCTTCACAAAATTTCGTCCTACAACCAATTCCATATCCATTACTTCAAAATAGTTATCACCAATATCAAAAATATCTACCTCACGCTCAACCGATTCATACTTTATTGGATCGTTATACCAACCGTTAGCAACATGATCGCGTGTGCCTGCGATTAAATCGATCTCTTTATTCGTTGACAACGCATCGCGATACGTATTGAACCCACTTTCATTATTTACCCAAACTGAAATTACACCTTGGGTGGCAAAACCAAGGTCATAGTCTTTCTGATATTGTCCATTGTTATAGAAAGCAACCCCCATAATAATTGCTAGTAAGGAAATTACAAACTGCCCACATAGCAATATTCTGGTAAACCAATTGGTGCCTCCAAATTTGGCTTTGCCTTTCAAAATACTTACCGGTTCGAATGAGGTAATATAAAAAGAGGGATACCCGCCTGCTATTAAAGCGGTAATAATTAACAGAGCGAAAAGGAAAAATATAAATTCAATATTATCTGCATAAACTAATCTAAGTGTAAGCCACGACCATAAAGAATCATAGGCCGGCACCATCCATTCCGCGATCAGCATTCCTGCAAGCATTCCAAAAATACATAGAATCAGATTCTCACCTAAGAATTGAAATACTAACTGACTTCGCATTCCACCCATAACCTTGCGAATACCTATTTCCTTTAACCGCCTGCTGGAAATTGCAATAGACGTGTTTGTAAAGTTAAAGCACGCCAGCAGTAACAACAATCCAGACATAACTGCCGGAATTGTTACAGCCTCTGAAGGAATACCACCACGCAACCAGTCGTTATCAACCTTGGCTGCGCGATTGCGTGTCATCATACCCTTAAAATTCTCGAGGTAGTAGGTGGTTACTTTAAAGTCTTCCCGAGCTGTGTTTTGAGGCTCAATATAATTTTGCAATTGTTGAGTTACGGATGCTACTAAACTTGGATCATCAATCTCAAGAAACAAAGTACTCCAGCGTTTCCAGCTTGTTTCCGTTTGTTCCTGATCCAGATTGATATCCCAAAAATTATCAAAGAGCGTAATTACTTCAATAAAGCTAAAGCTGGAATTGCTCGGAGGTTTTTCAAAGACACCACCAATAATAAACTCGTTCGGTCTTCGAACTCCATCTTTTCCCAACACAATTTGAGTAAGACTTTGTCCGACAACATCTTCCTTGTTAAAATATTTACGCGCTACTTCATCACTAATAAATACTTTACTCCTATCATAAAAATTAGCAAAGTCACCATACTTCAGTTTGTAAGTAAAAAGATCAAAGAAGGCTGAATCAACAAAAACCACCTGCGTACCAAAAACTTCTTCTCCAATTCGCATATCGCAATAAGAAGTTTGATACCGAACAACATTAGATACTTCGGTGAAATTCTGTTTTACATTGGCGCCCAGTGCCATGGGTGCCATTCCAAACCGATCCTGATTTCCTTGAAATTCTCTGAGGAACTGTACCCGATAAATCTTCTCAGCATTAACGTGGGTGCTGTCCCAGGTTTCAGCATAGTCCCAATTTACATAGGCCACAATGCAACATGCTATGGCTATGCCCATTCCAAACACATTTACAAAAATGAAAAACTTATTCTTCGCCAGACTGCGAAGCGTGATGAGCAAGTAGTTTTTAATCATGTGTACTTTGATTTACTGAACAATGACATTCACGTTAAAGAATGGTTGCACGAAGTCAATAAATATGCCAACGAAACTTTGACCAATAATGTTGGAAAAACATATCATAAACAAAGGTGGCAAGCGAGCGACTGTTCAGTATCGTGCAAATAGTGTTCAATTGCAGATTCTTCTGAAAACAAATAAGGCTCATTCTGAAAACCAGAACAAGCCTTATCTATAACCTAAACTATGAAGAACGAATCAAGGAACTTACTTCTTTAAAATCTTTAATGCTATACGTGAAATTGTTCTTTTATATTTTCTGTCACCACTTTACCATCAAAGAGATTAATAATGCGATGCGCATAATTTGCATCATACGGTGAGTGCGTAACCATAATTACAGTTGTGCCTTCTTCATTCAATTGTGAAAGTAATTTCATTACCTCTTCACCATTGGCCGAATCAAGATTACCAGTCGGTTCATCGGCAAGAATTACTTTTGGCTTAGCAACAATAGCTCTTGAAATTGCAACCCGCTGTTGCTGTCCACCCGATAATTGCTGTGGGAAGTGATTTCTTCTGTGCATGATATTCATGCGTTCCAGCACTTCTTCAACACGTCTTTTGCGTTCATCAGAAGGCACTTTTAAATATAGTAGTGGCAGTTCAACATTTTCAAAAACGGTCAACTCATCAATTAGGTTAAAGCTCTGAAACACAAAACCGATTGAGCCTTTGCGCAACTGGGCACGCTGACGTTCTGAGTATTTAGCAACTTCATGATCACCGAAGTGATATTCACCACCAGAAGGATTATCGAGTAACCCAAGAATATTAAGTAAGGTTGATTTACCACAACCTGAGGGACCCATAATGGCTACAAATTCTCCATCTTTGATTTCAAGATTAATGTGGTTAAGGGCAGTGGTTTCCACTTCTTCGGTAGTGTAGACTTTTTCTAAGTTTTTTAATTTAATCATAACCGGTTAGGTTTATTGTTTAGATGATGTGATTTGGAGTATATTTTTAAGGATTACTTTATTTTCTTTTAAAGTTTACTATGTTCTACTATTATTTCCTTGTGTTAGACGCCCGTTTGTTTAAATAGTTGCATCAATTAAGAATTAAAACCTCGTTGTTTCCAAAATTCTCGTATGATGATGTTATAACGCGATCGCCTGGTTGAAGCCCTTCCAATACCTCAAAGTTCTCAGTGTTTTTGCGACCAAGCTTAATATTTCTGCGCACGGCCTTATCATCACTATCAAGAACGAACACCCAATTACCACCGGTGTCTTTATAAAATCCACCCACTGGCAATAACAATTCTTCTGATGCTTGTCCTAATTCAATCCGTAAGCGAAGTGATTGACCTCTTCTTATATCATTTGGAGTTTCACCAACAAAATCCATGTCCACTTCAAACCTTCCATTTTGAATGGTTGGATAAATATAATTGATCACTAATCTGTAGTCTTTTCCTGCGTAGGTTGTAGTTGATGGCAAGCCAACTGATATTTTTGGATAATACAATTCGTCAATGGGCACACGTACTTTATAAGCTCCTACAATGTCCACCTGGCCTAATCGTTGGCCTTGACTCACCGCTTGCCCAATCTCCCAATGTGGCGTTGAAAGTTGCCCACCAATAGGAGCGCGGATCACCAGATTGTCCAAGATTTTTGATAACCCATTTAAACTTATCATCATTTTCTGCTCCGATTCACCTGTAAATTTCAATTGACGTATGCGATCAATTGAATCGGCTCTATAAGCCGCATACGTAATCCTCATCCGCTCTTGGTTATACTTATAATTTGCTTCAGTTTGTTCGAACTCTTGCTTGGCAATCAATTTCTTTTCAAACAATTGTTTCTGTCTCCTATACTGAGGTGCTAATATTTGCAATTGATTTTCAATCAGCGCTATTTGTTGCTGCTGCTCCAAATCGTTTCGCATAATTACAAGCCTTGTCTCGCGCGCCCGGTTGATACTTTCATTGAAAGATGCTTCTTGTTGAAGCACAGTTAATTCACGATTAAGATTGGTAAGTTCCAAAATCACATCGCCTTTGTTCAACATCTTTCCGCTTTCGCTGATGATGTTTTTAATGTTTCCGCCCTCAATCGCATCCAAATAAACAGTGCGTGCTGGCTCTACGGTGCCTGTTTGCGGGATAAATTCTTTAAACTCTCCGCGTTGAACCGTGGAGATTGTAAGTTTGTCTTTATCAGTTTTAAAAGTTGATCTGCGGTCGGCAAAAATAAATTGATAGGCTATAAAACCAACTAGCAGAGCAATACCACCATACGTTGCAGTTCGCTTTAAAGTCCAGTACTTCTTTGCAATCTTCTTGTCCATGTTCAGTTCTTAAACGCCTGTGGTGAGCGTTGGGTATAACGATTCCGCCATGCACTTGCCAACAAGTGTGCCAACCGAGATACTAAGCCTAAAACCATTATTTCAGCGTTAAGAGAACCTATTCTCGTTCACATGTGAACGCAGATGTCCGCATACGGACAAGGTTTGCTATCTTTGAAAGCACGTTTGCACGAATTGAAGCAAATAGCGGCTATCTCGATTTCGGTATTAATATTGCGCGCCTGCGGATAGGCAAAAAATTTATTCTACTTATGTCTGATTCAAAGCATGGCAAAATTCTGATCGTTGATGACAACGAAGATTTATTAAAGGCGGCTAAAATGTACTTGAAGCGCCACGTTGCTCAGGTTGATATTGAAAAAAATCCGGAAGCCATACCTTCCCTTATGGGGAATGAGGATTATGATGTTATCCTGCTTGACATGAACTTCACCAAAGATGTAAGCAGCGGCAGCGAAGGATATTATTGGCTTGAAAAAATTCTGAGTATTGATCCCTCCGCGGTAGTGGTATTGATTACTGCGTATGGCGATGTGCAGATGGCTGTGAAAGCGATTAAAGCTGGAGCTACTGATTTTGTTTTAAAGCCGTGGGAGAATGAAAAATTATTAGCAACTATTTTTTCTTCCATGCGCCTGCGCGAATCACGCGATGAAGTGGAAACACTCAAATCTAAAAATCAGGAGATCAATCAGGCGATCAATGAAAAATATAGCGACATCATTGGGCAAAGTCAAATTATGCAACGCATCTTTCAAACCATTGAACGCGTGGCTCAAACGGATGCCAACGTTTTAATTCTTGGCGAGAACGGAACTGGCAAAGAATTAATCGCACGTGCAATACATAGAAACTCCGCACGCAAAAATGAATCGTTTGTGAGTGTGGACTTGGGTTCAATAACAGAAACTCTTTTTGAAAGTGAATTATTCGGCCACAAGCGTGGAGCTTTTACCGATGCAAAAGAAGATCGAGCTGGTCGATTTGAATTAGCCAATCAAGGGACATTATTTTTAGATGAAATCGGAAATTTAACTATGCCTTTGCAGGCGAAGTTGCTTACGGCAATACAGAATAAAAAGGTGAGCCGCGTTGGCGCGAATAAAGAAACGCTCATCGACTTGCGATTGATTTGTGCTACTAATCTTCCGCTATACGAAATGGTAAAAGAAAATCGTTTTCGCCAAGACTTACTGTATCGTATCAATACTATTGAAATTGAAATTCCACCGTTGCGAGATCGAATTGAAGACATTCCTTTGTTAGCTCATCATTTCCTTAAGCATTATTCAACCCGCTATAGCAAAAACATAACTAAGATAAGCGAAGGCGCTATGGCACGCATGACAAAACATCCGTGGCCGGGAAACATCCGTGAGTTGCAACATTCATTAGAGCGCGCTATTATTTTGAGCAACTCATCGGTACTACAGCCAGAGGATTTTAATTTCGCTGCACCCATTGTAAAGGAAGGTGATCAACAAATTAATTTAGATCAGTTTAATCTCGAAGAAGTAGAGAAGCTGCTTATCAGAAAAGTTTTAAAAAAATACAACGGAAATATAACGCAAGCTGCAGCTGAACTAGGCTTAACACGCTCATCATTATATCGTAGATTGGAAAAGCATGGACTCTGATTTGAAAATTAGAAGATGTGTTAAATTGAAAATTGATATTGAGCAAACCTTTACGAAGAAATATTTCAAAGAACCGACTGATGATTGCTTCCTTTATTTTCAAATCACCAAATTATCAAATTGTTTAATCTATTTATGTTCAACGACTTTCGCTTCCGCGTTGCTTTTCGAGTTGTCTTGCTGGGGCTGGTGATGGCGCTGTTTGTATTTATGGTTGGCAGACCAAACATGATATTTGCCGCAGGGCTCACATCACTCATCATAGTTGGTCAGTTAGTTGAATTATATCGTTTCACTTCGCAGACAAACCGTAAGCTAACCCGATTTTTAGAATCGGTAAAGTATTCAGATTTCCTTTCGGGATTTGCTAATGACAATAAGTTAGGTAAAAGCTTTCGCGAATTGAATGCCGCTTTCAACGAAGTGCTTGAGGCCTTTCGCAATACTCGAACAGAAAAAGAAGAACATTGGCAATACCTCAATACCATTGTGCAACAAGTGAGAACCGGGATTATATCCTTCGATCCGGACGGAGAAGTTCAATTAATGAATACTATCGCAAAGCGTTTCATTGGAATTGCAGGCTTAAAAAACATAAATGAGTTGGCAGATAAAAATCCAAGGCTTTATCAGGCACTCATGGAAGTGCAATCCGGCAAGAGTTCATTATATAAAGCCGGCAACGAGTACTTGCTAACCTTACAAGCAACTGAATTGCGAATTCGTGGCGCCACCGTTAAGCTGGTAACACTACAAAACATTCAAACAGAATTACAAAAGCAAGAGTTGGATGCTTGGCAAAACTTAACGCGGGTTTTACGCCATGAGATCATGAACTCTATTACGCCAATTTCTTCGCTTACCTCTACCCTTCGTGAAATTCTCGATCACGATATGACTAAAAATGAAGATCATTACGAACTATTGACTGAAGGTGCTGAAGATTTGCGTGAGGGGTTAACCACGATAGAAAACAGAAGCAAAGGATTGATAAAATTTATTGATGCCTATCGTGAATACACATCCCTTCCACAACCAAAAATCAAAAGTATTTTGGTAAAGAGTTTACTTGAAAAGGTAGCTCAGTTTATGAAACCTGAATTAAAGAAGACTACAATTCAATTCGAGTTTAACTGCGAATCTGAATTTATAACCATTCAAGGGGATGAAGAAATGATTGAACAAGTGTTAATCAATCTTATAAAGAATTCGATTGAAGCTTTGGAAAGTATTCCTAATGCAAGCATCAAATTAATAGGTCGAATTCAAGATAACTCTGTAATCATTGAAGTTAGCGACAACGGCCCAGGTATTATCCCAGAAGCGATCGAACGGATTTTTATTCCTTTTTTCACTACTAAAAAAACCGGATCCGGTATTGGCCTCGCCTTATCAAGGCAAATCATGCAAATGCATAATGGCTCCTTATCGGTAAAATCAGAATTGGACGTGAAGACCGTCTTTTCGTTGAATTTTTAAGAGTTAATTCTATTATCCCAAATACTCATCCCAATCCGTTCGGGGATTGTTGCCATCACGAAGAAAAAGAGAATAGGATGGCTTATACGGTTTACGAGGCAAAATCATCTGCGCTTCTTCAGGGGTAAAGTCACCTTTTTTTGCATTGCACCGTTTGCATGCCGTTACAAGATTAGTCCAGGTGTGAGCGCCTCCGCGAGAGCTCGGCATTACGTGATCTAATGTTAAATCTCTTCGCGTTCCACAATATTGACATTCGAAATTATCGCGCTTAAAAACATTTTGCCGCGTAAGACTTACACCCTTGTAGGGCGCGTTTACATATCGGTTTAACCGGATGACAGAAGGCATGGGAAATGATTGGGTAACGGAATTAATCCGGTAGCCATTTGCGGGACGAACCAACTCACTTTTGTTTAGGTAAACCATAACGAAAGCACGCTGCACGGAACAAACCATCAACGGACTGGAATCCTGATTTAAAACCAAAACCCTACTATTCATAATGTGAAAGATAACCCCAAAGTTTGGGTTTATCAAAATTAACAGTTACGGCTTAGAATGGTTTTAGGCAACTAATTAGTGTGGATTCAGAAATCTTCTAATCTCTGTTAGCGAATGCGTATAAATTTTTGTTTCAGACTGCAGAATCCCTTCTTCCAACAAGTGGTCAATACGAACCTTGCCATCAACATGAATGATCTTTTGATCATCCAACACAATCCCAGCATGCAAATGTTTTTTAGAAAGATCTTGGAAGAAAGCAACATCGCCCGGTTGCACGTACTCTAAAGAATTTACCTTCTTGCCTTCTGTAATCTGTCTTTGCAATTCTCTTGGCAAAAGAAACCCTGAAATCTTAAATACCATTTGAATGAAGCCTGCTGCATCAATACCAAAAGGACTTTTACCTCCGGCAAGAAAAGGAGCATTTAAATATTTCAAAGCGATGGTTTTAACAAACTCAACCTCCCTTTTTTGACCTAAGCTCTTTGACTCGCCATTGAATGCAAATTGCTCTTCGAGTTTAAAAAGCTCGGAGTTTGAGATGGGAACAATACTTCCCAGAAGAATAGTAAGCGGGCTTTTCTTAAAGAGAATACTACATGTAATATCGGTAGTAATTTTAAAGTTGGCATGATTAATCTGATCAAAATATTCTTGCGTAATGCCATGATGCTGATTAGCCGCAAGCCAACCTTGAGATCCATCGGCATGAACGCGAATTAAAATCCATTCTTTATGATCGGGCACGCTGAGAACTTCATAATGGTCGCCAAATAGCAATTGTGATACCAACGAAGCATACTCTTCAGCGCTCTGGCGAACTGACACCAGCGACAACCTGCATACTCCATAACCCAATGCTTCCATGTTTAAGATTTAACCAATTTTAATTCTACTCAACTCTCTTTTTATATCCCGCTCTTTAATACTATCTCGTTTGTCATGCGATTTCTTACCGCGCGCTAAAGCAATCTCTAGCTTTGCCAAGCCCCGATCGTTAATAAAAAGTCGGATGGGCACCAGCGCCAATCCTTTTTCTTCCGATTTATGCTCTAACTTACTCAACTCTGATTTCTTCATCAACAGCTTTCGCTCCCGGGCCTCTTCATGATTATAATGAGTGCCTTGCGCGTATGGCGTGATGTTTATACCCTTTGCATAAAATTCTCCATTGCTAAAATAGCAATAGCCATCTTGCAAATTCACTTTGCCTTCGCGAATAGATTTTATTTCTGTGCCCCGCAATACAATGCCTGCAACAAATTTATCAATCAATTCATATTGAAAGGATGCCTGCCTGTTTCGAATATTTACAGTATTTGAAAACCGCTTTTCTGCCATTTTATTTTATCTCAAACAATTCTTTTAACCTCTCTTTGGTTAACATTTTTTGACCAGTTCTGCCTGTTGCAATAATCCTTTCCCCACAGAAAGCTTCAATTGTACAAATTAATTCGTTACCCTTCATTGACTCAACTGTGGCCGTGATTTCAATTTCGGCACCCACGGTGGCAGGACTTTGATGTGTAATACTTAAGAAAGTCCCTACTCCTTCTTCCTGTTGCTCTTTCATTTCCAGAAAAAACAATCTGGAAGACCACTCAAAATCGCGCGCTAAAGCAAAGGTAGAATAAACCGGATGCAAAACCTCTTCATGAAAAGCCGCCACATCGTGTTCGGTTACCTTTTTCCTATATACTTTCTTGTCGCCAGGTTTGAAAATGAGTTTCATATTAATTACCAATGGCAAGATTAGCTAATGGAGCAACATCAAGGCTACTGAATTTATTTTCCAAAAATTTATAATGAGCCGCTATCGCAATCATGGCTGCATTATCAGTGCAGTATTCAAAATCGGGGATGAAAATTTTCCAATTTTGTCTTGCACCGTACTGTTGAAGAGATTTTCGCAACTCAGAATTTGCAGCGACACCACCTGCAATGGCAATTTGGTTTATTCCTGTTTCAGTTGATGCCTTTGAAAGTTTCTGCATCAGCATCTCAACAAGATGATATTGCAGGCTGGCACAAATGTCGTACTTATTTTTCTCTACAAAGTCTGGATCAACTAATTTTCGATCGCGCAGAAAATATAAAAAAGCAGTTTTGATGCCGCTAAATGAAAAATCATAATCAGGAATAGAAGTAGGCGGAAACTGAAAAGCCTTTGGGTTACCCAACTTCGCGAAGCCATCAATTAATGGTCCACCAGGATAAAGAAAGCCCATCATCTTGGCTGCTTTATCAAACGCTTCGCCAACTGCATCATCTCGGGTCTCGCCAATAACTTTCATGTTTAGATAACTTTCCACAAGAACAATTTGGGTGTGACCGCCACTTACCGTTAGGCAAAGAAATGGAAATGAAGGTTTTGGGTCAGCAATGAAGTGCGCCAGAACATGAGCCTCCATATGGTTGACTTCAATGAGTGGAATATCCAATGCAACGGCCATACCCTTGGCAAAAGAAACACCTACGAGCAAAGAGCCCAACAAACCTGGGCCACGGGTAAAAGCAATTGCATTTAATTCACCGGGCGCAATACCTGCTGAAGTCATTGCTTCGTTAACTACCGACAGAATCTGTTGTTGGTGCGCACGCGAGGCAAGCTCCGGAACCACTCCCCCATATTTCTGGTGCACTGTTTGTGAGGCAATTACATTATTAAGTACCTTGCCGCGTATAACCACAGAAGCTGAAGTTTCATCACAAGAGGACTCGATGGCAAGGATTACAGGATGCATTTGGTATTAAAATGAAGCTGCAAGTTATCAAAAATCGCCTTTTGAGACTGACCAAAAAGACAATGCTATATTCAGCATATCTTTTTCTGGTTTTACTGTTTCTTAGCTTCATTTTGATACAGATTCCGGTAGTTCAGTCAAATCTAGCCAATCGGATTACCTCAAAATTCTCAAAAGTATCAGGCTTTGATATTTCCTATACTGACATCTATCTGGTTTGGTATGATAGGTTTGAAATGAAGGGTTTGATCATTAAAGATCCTGAACAAAATAAAATGATAGAAGTGGGTAACCTGCAGGTTAATTTCAGTCTATCAACTTTACTGCTTGATCAAAACATAAACATCGATGCGATTACACTTGAAAACGGAAGTGTGAACCTTGTAAAAATTTTAGCTGGTGATTCCACCCGCGATTTGAATATCAATCTATTTATTGCAGAGATTAATAAGCAATCTGCGAGCGGAAGCCAAACACAAGCCTCTCCCAAACTAAACATTGGCGAAATAGGTATTTACAATACTGCTTTCAAATTGGATGATCCTGAAAAAGATTCGTTAAAAAATGCTTTTGATTACAATCACATTAATCTACAAATAAATGAAGCTAATGCCACTAACTTCAATCTTATTGGCGACACCATACAGTTCAAATTAAATACACTAATCGCGGAAGAAAAAAACTGCAATCTTCCCATTCATAATCTCTCAACATTTTTTAGAATCTCACAGAACTCCATGGAGTTTCTTGGGTTAAATGCAAGTATTGGGCAAAGCAAAATAGCTGACACGCTAATTCTTAAATATAAAAGTCTTACCGACTTAAATGATTTTAATAATAAAGTTTCCATAAAGGGCACCTTGAAAAACACATTGTTGTATCCGGAGGATCTTGTGCTATTTACGCCTGGAGCAAAACCTCTGCCTCAACCATTAAGTCTGAGTGGAAACATTACGGGTAAGATTTCCCAATTTGTATTTCAAGATATGGAGGTAGCTTTAGGTGAAACTAAAATCGCTGGAAGATTGCAATTGGATGGACTTCCAGCCATCAATGAGACTTTCATTAATCTTGATGTAAAAGAAGGTGCTGTCAATATTCAAAATCTTGCATTTCTTTTCCCGCAAAATATATTTGACAAATTAACTCCACTTGGAAAATTTAAACTAGTAGGAAAGTTTACAGGATACATCGATGATTTTGTTGCCAACGGAGATTTTAGAGGTCAATTTGGCCAAATAAAATCTGATATCAATCTTAAGATTGATCAGGCATCAATTAATGAATCAACATACAGCGGCAATCTCAACCTGAATGATATTGATCTCGGGATTTTACTTCAGGATACCTCCACGTTTCAAAAAGTAACAATGATTGGACGCATCAAAGGAAAAGGACTCACAAAGGAAACCGCGGACTTTACTTTAGTTGGAAAAATAAATTCTATTGGAATTCGTAAATATAATTACTCGAACATTACCACAGACGCGCGATTTGCTACGCAGTTATTTAACGGTTCCATTAATATCGATGATCCAAATCTAAAATTAAATGCAACCGGATCGATCAACATTCGCAAAGGTCAAGAACTCGTTTCGATAAGAGCAAGACTTGATACACTTATAGCTGATCAATTACAACTTTCAAGGGTTCCTTTATCTGTAAGTTCATACGTTGATATTGACACTAAAGGACTGGAGTTAGATAGTTTGTTTGGAGATGTTATACTAAGAGATACCTTTATTAACTATAAAGAAAAATCACTTCAGATTGATTCTATTACTATAAAGTCGCTACTTGAAGACAACAAAAGAAAGCTTCAACTAAGAAGTTCATTTGCCGATGTAGATTTGAAGGGTGATTTTTTTTACTCATCTCTGTTTCAGGATTTGAATCGGCTTGCAACAGAATTTAAACTTAACATTAGAAATGACCCCGATGAACTAAAATCATATTATTCAAACAAAACGAAAGGTGGGCAAGACTACTCAGTTTACTTTCAAATTAATTTACATGATATTGACCCAGTACTTGCACTGGCAAAACTTGATCTTTCCCTATCCAGCAAAACATTCATTCAAGGAAGTTTTTCAAATGGATATACTTCACGCTTACAAGCTTTTGCTCAACTTGATACTGCCATATATAATGGAAAAACATTCATGGATACTGAAATAGAGTTTTCAGGTTCTAAAGTCAGAGATAGCACAAGTGTTCTTGCTATGCTTTCAATTAATTCTGCGAAGCAAGAACTTTCGCCTGTTTTAAAAACCAAAAACCTGTTTTCAGAAGCTATCTGGAATCAAAGTCACATTGATATAACATTGGACATAGATCAGGAAGGCACTACTAATATTGCACGGATACATTCAGAAATTGATTTTTTGACTGATAGCACTCGAATAAAAATACTTCCAACCCGATTTCAATTATTAGAAAAGACCTGGCAAATAAGTCAGGAGAATTATATTCTTTTAAAAAATAAAGAATGGTCAATTAAAAATCTAAAATTATACAACAAGAACGAGTCCCTGCTATTAGATGGCTATGTCTCTGAAAATCCAGACCAAACACTAACCCTCTCACTTGCCAACCTTAATCTTGATATTGTTAATTCAATAAGCACAACACCTTTAAGTGGCATTATAAATGGAAATATTGAAGTGAAAGATTTTTATAATGCACTCTTTCTTCAAAATAATATCACAGTAAAAGATCTGATTGTTGATAAATTTCTGGTTGGGGATGTTACTGGCACTAATGTTTGGAATCGTGATGAGAAACGTTTTGATATTAATTTCTTTATTGATCGCGAAGAAAAGAGAACGCTCGCGCTTAAAGGTTATTATGATCAAAATAAAGAGAAACCGCTTTACATAAATGCAACATTAGAAGAGACCAACATTAAAATCATTGAACCCTTTTTAAAAGGGATATTTTCTCAAATGAATGGAAGCCTGTCTGGAGCTTATGAGATAACGGGCACATTTGCCGAACCTTTGATTGAGGGTGAAGGAAACATAAAGGATGGTCAAATCATGATCGATTATCTAAAAACGCTTTACAGCTTTAGTGGTAAACTAGGTATAACTCCTAATAAAATAATTTTTGAAAATTTTGATTTGATGGACGGACTTAAAAACAAAGGCTACTTAGACGGCTATCTTACGCATCGCAATTTTTCTAAGTTTAGAATAAACCTTGACGCCAACTTTACCAACTTTCAAATACTGAACACAACTTCCAAAGACAATAGTTTATTCTATGGCCAAGCCTATAGCACTGGTAAACTAAATATGTTTGGGCCGCTGTCGAACATGAAAATATCAGCCACCGCTAGGACATCAAAAAACACAAGAATCTATATTCCAATAAGTGGCTCAGGTTCGGTAGAAAAAAGTGAATTCATAACATTCGTCCACTTCAGCGATTCATTACAAAATGTTACAGATACTAAGAAAAAAGTAACTACCCGATCGGATGAACCCACCGGAATTGTTCTTGATTTAAATTTAGACATAACACCTGAAGCCTATACCGAAATTATTTTTGACATAAAGGCTGGCGATATTATCCGTGGTTATGGCAATGGCGACATAAGTTTGCAGATTGATACAAAAGGAGAGTTTAATATGTTTGGCCTCTACGAATTTGAACAAGGCTTTTACAATTTCACGTTGTATGATCTTCTCAATAAAGAGTTTAGCATTACGAAAGGTAGCCGCATCAGTTGGTCTGGCGATCCGTATGCAGGAGTTCTAAATCTGACTGCCATTTATAAGCAAAATGCATCCTTTGCTCCCATCTTACCAAATCAAAGTGAAGATATTATTTCTTCACCACAAGCCCGAAGAAAATACCCGGTTGAGGTTCTGCTAAAACTAAATGGCGCCATGCTTTCGCCACAAATTGCTTTTGATATTGATGCTAAAAATCTTCCTGACAACGTTACCACAGAGAACGGCCAAACTATTCAACCCTATTTTGCTTTCAATGCATTTAAAGCCAAACTAGATCAGCAGGAATTGGAACGTCAGGTCTTTAGTTTAATTATCCTTCGCAGATTCTCCCCACCTGACGCGTTTAGCACCAGCGGGTCGTTATCAAATAGTGTAAGCGAGTTACTCTCCAATCAATTAAGTTATTGGCTAACGCAGGTAGATCAGAATCTGGAGATTGATATCGATCTTGGATCATTGGATCAGGAAGCATTTAACACCTTTCAACTTAGACTATCCTATTCATTTTTGAACGGAAGATTGCGCGTAACCAGAGATGGGTCTTTTAATAATCAATATAGTTCTGAGGCTGCGAATTTAATTGGAGATTGGACCATTGATTATATTCTAACAGCCGATGGAAAATTTAAGATTAAAATGTTCAGTCGGTCAAATTACAATCAACTAAATAGTTCGGTAGGTTCACAAACGGCTATTACAACAGGTGTAAGCTTACTGCACACGCAAAATTTTAATCAGCTAAAAGATCTAATTCAGTCCTCGCGCGACAAGCGCAGAAAGCAAGTGCTCGAAGACCCTCCCAACGAAGATGCTATCCTTGAAGACGATGATACGAAATAGGATTTTTTTTTTAAATCTGATTTCACTAATTAAGGGGGCTGGTATTGCTATTCTAATTTCAATTATTAGCATTACTAGCGTAGCACAAAATACGGATTCTACTTCTAACCATAATTCAAAGCGATTAAAAACTATTATTATCGGTTCAAGTGTTGCCTATACAGGAAGCATGATTGCTCTCAGTTCAATCTGGTATAGTCAATATGATAAGCAAAAATTTCACTTTTTTAATGATGCCCGTGAGTGGAAGCAAATGGATAAGCTAGGGCATTTTTATTCCGCCTTTCAATTGTCTTCAATTGGTTCCCGAACATTGCAATGGAGTGGTATCTCTAAAAAAAAATCTGATGTAGCGGGCATGATAACCAGTTTTGCCGTAATGTCGTCCATTGAAGTACTGGATGGTTTTTCGGCAGGATACGGTGCCTCTGCAAGTGACCTCCTCGCCAATGCAATTGGTTCAGGCTTTTTTCTTGGGCAACAAGCTCTTTGGCACGAAACAAGAATTTATCCCAAGTTCTCATTTCAGCGCACCGCCTTTGCCCCCCAACGGCCTGAGTTGTTGGGTTCAGGTCTATTTGAAGAAGTTATTAAAGACTACAACGGTCAAACTTATTGGCTTTCTATAGATATGGATAAGTTCGTGCGGTTTCCGAAATGGTTAAACCTGGCAGTTGGTTACGGAGCCGAGGGCATGCTATACGCTAACGATGCCAGTAACATTAGCCAAAATCTAATGCCCTACCGCCAATATTTTATAGGAATTGACTTTGACCTTACAGGAATAAAATCTCGATCTAAACTGGTAAATACATTAATTTATGTAGTCAATATGGTAAAATTACCCGCCCCCACGTTAGAAATATCGAATGGCAAAGTGAAAGGTCACTTTTTTTATTTCTGATTGAGACCTGAATTTACCGGTCTTTTATTACCTTGTTAAATCTAAAACCTCTATCGTTATGGATTTAATAGCTTTCATGAAAAAATATGCAGATGAAATTGGCGGCCAATTCACTGAATACGATCAAACTCAATCAATTGTAATTGTCCCTGTTTCTGGAAATCGGTATCAAACCGTTATCGGCAACATTCGTCAAAATGAATTGTACAACAGAAGGTTAATTTCGTTTACCTCAAAGGTGTGTGCACTGCACTCAACCATTGATTTCAAGATGTTGCTTGAGCAATCTGCATACTTTAACTATTGTCGGTTTGTAATAAAAGAAAACTATTTGCAAGTAGAAGCCTCCACAGCCTTAGATGCGGCTACCGAGAGTGTGATTAAGGAAATGGTGCAGGAGGTTGCAAATCTTGGGGATCAATTTGAATTAAAACTCACAGACTCTGATATTCACTAGAGGCTCCGAATTTCCCGGTTAAGTATGTAAATTTGCTGGAATGCAAGCCGGCTTATCGCTGCGCTTTATAGCACCCGGGGGGTGGCTATTTGGCGGAGAGGAAAGTCCGGGCAACATAGAGCATCGTACTTCCTAACGGGAAGGTGTTCTGCTTGGCGGGATAACAGAAAGTGCCACAGAAAACAAACTACCTCTACCCGACTTGTCGGGTTAGGGAAAAGGTGAAAAGGCGGGGTAAGAGCCCACCGGTCTTGAAAGTGATTTCAGATGCGAGGTAAACCTTACGAGTTGAAAGGCCAAATAGGCTCCGATCAAGAACTGCTCGTTCAAAAGATTGTTTCGGCAATCCATCGGGGTTGGGTAGGCTGCTTGATCCTGACGGTGACGTCAGGACTAGATAAATGATAAGCACCCTTAACTTGTTAAGGGAACAGAACCCGGCTTACAGGCTTGCATTTTATTTTTTATTTATCATTTCAAACCAACTTTTGCACCGTGCCCAAAGTACTTATCATAGAAGACGAAGCCAGCATCCGTGCTGTGCTCAAAGACATTATTAAAGATCAGAAAGAATTAAAATTAGAAGTGGACGAAGCTAAAGATGGTGCCGAGGGACTTGCCAAATTAGAAAGCGAGCATTACGATGTGGTTTTTTGCGACATCAAAATGCCAAGAGTTGATGGCATGGAAGTACTGCAACAAGCCAAAGAGAAAGGTATTACTTCTACGTTCATTATGATCTCCGCTCACGGCACAACCGAAATAGCGGTTGACGCAACAAAATTAGGAGCTTACGATTTCCTGCAAAAACCACCCGACCTCAACAGGCTGCTCATTACGCTGCGCAACGCGCTTGATAAAAATAGCCTTGTCAAAGAGACTAAGATTTTAAAGAAGAAGGTTTCGTCCAAATATGAAATCATTGGTGCTTCAGAGGCCTTGCAAGAAGTTAAGGAGATGATTACGAAAGTTGCGCCCACAGAAGCCCGGGTATTAATACTTGGGCCAAATGGTTCAGGAAAGGAATTAGTAGCTCGTCAGTTACACGAGAACAGCGTTCGTAGCAGTGGCCATTTTGTTGAAGTAAACTGCGCGGCCATTCCATCGGAACTGATCGAAAGCGAATTGTTTGGTCATGAGAAAGGCTCTTTTACCTCAGCTATCAAACAACGACTTGGAAAGTTTGAGCAAGCTGAAGGAGGCACTTTGTTTTTAGATGAGATTGGTGACATGAGTCTCTCTGCACAGGCGAAGGTATTGCGGGCTTTACAGGAAAGTAAAATTACCCGGGTTGGTGGCGAAAAAGACATTTCCGTTAATGTGCGTGTGATTGCGGCTACCAACAAGGATTTAAAAAAGGAAATAGCCGAAGGCCGATTTCGCGAAGATTTGTATCACCGGTTGTCGGTAATTGTTATCAAAGTTCCTGCGCTAAATGACAGAGCAGATGATATTCCAATGCTTGTCGATAAATTCCTGAATGATATTGCCAACGAATATGGCTCGAAGAAAAAAGAGATTGATAAAGAAGCTCTCAGCCTAATGCAAAAACACAACTGGACAGGGAATATCCGCGAACTAAGAAACGTTGTGGAGCGCTTAATAATAATGAGCGAGAGATCGATTGGATCCACTGAGGTTAAGAAATACCTTTAGGTATTTAAATACGGCTTTCAGGCGTAGTTTTCTTAACTTCTTTCTTGCTATACGTAGGACAAGTATACTGACTGCATGAGGTCAGAAACGCAAGAAGAGCAACAAAAGCTAGAATTTTCTTCATAATTAGTGGCTTTACAAGGAACAAAAATATCAATCTTTTAAATTTCTGCAAACTCTATGTAGGGAAATTACCATTTAACGACAAAAACGACTACTCAACTAATAAGTTACAACCCCTCAAATCGCTATTATCAATTCTTCCAAGTACCTCAAAACTACCCTTTTGATCAATTCTGCCTAAATCTTGGGTTTCAATAAACGCGCAGGAATGAAAATTTGCCAAATCAATCACATTTATTACGCCCGCCTTCCCCGTAACGATTAAAAAGGGGTCATTAATATCCCGAATCAAGACTTTCATCCACGGTGGATTTTTATAGTAACCGCCATTCGAGGAATAGGCTTGAGAAAATAGCTCCGTCATTCCATATTCCGAATGAATGGCCTTTACATTGAATCTGTGAGTTAAATACTCATAAAGATCCTGCCGGGTCCACTCCTTTCTGCGTCCTTTCATTCCCCCGGTCTCCATTACTATACATTCGCTTAAATCAAGTTCAAAAGCTTCGGCCAGATCGAGCAACGCAAATGAAACACCCCAAAGAATAATTTTTTTTCCACCACCCTTCAGGAACTCTATTTTCTGAACCAACTCCCCATAATTATTTAAATAAAATCCTGAATGCACGGAATTGCTCTTATTTATTAAATGTTGAATCATGGCGATCAACGAAGAACCAGAGCGCTCAAGGTAAGATGGAAGCAACGCCAAAATATGATACTTTTCTACAGCTCCGTAAAATCTTTCAAAAATCTGCTCAGATAATCTCAAATAGAAATTAAGGTCTTTAACTGGGTGCTTACTGGTGGTTATGCCAGTTGTTCCACTACTCGTAAATTCTGTTTCGGCCATCCAAACTCCTGTTTTCACAGATTGGGTTTTAAAAAAACTAATGGGCAAAAAAGGAATTTTTTCTAGAGTTAGAATCTCCTCTGGTTTACAGTTCAAATACTTCAAATACTGCCCATAAACCTGGTTATTTTGAGCCTGAAAGCGAAAGAGTCTAAGCGCAATATCCCGAAAGTTATCTTCGTTTACTGAATAGAAAGAATCTTCAAAACTTTTGTATGTATCCAAGTGTTGTTTATTTTACAAAGAGTTAAAGATAAAAAATGAGAGTGATACGCGGCATAGGACTGTTTTTGTTTATTTCCTTTGGGATTAGTGCCTGTTTTAACCCGCCTGAATTTCCAGTGCAACCTGAAATTGAATTTGAGAGTGTTGAGTATAGAGAATATGGAACCGCATTCGATGCCATTTTTGATTCGTTAATTTTAAAAATAAGATTTCAAGATGGCGATGGCGATTTGGGATTGGATCCATCTGAGATTGCAGCCCCTTATAACAATAAGAAATATTATACCTTCGCTAATGGGAAGTTTCTTAATTATGCCGACAAGAGAACTAACCCGGCTTATGATACGCTCCCCGAATTTATAAAGCCTTATAATTGTGTGAATTGGGAAGTTAGCCGTGAAAATAACATAGTTAAAGACACACTTTACTTTCAACTAAATCCAAACTACTACAACATAACGGTCGATTTCTTTGTCAAGAATTTTGATGGAACTTACACAGAATTCGATTGGACCAAGGAGTTTGATTACCCTGGGTGTGGTGGAACATTTGATGGTCGATTCCCAATTTTATTTAAGGATAAATCTGGTTCTCCGTTGGAGGGTATAATAAAATACGGGATGGGTTCTACAGGTTTTAAAGCATTATTTAGCAATAAATCTCTAAAACTAAGAATACAAATAAAAGATCGAGCACTTAATAAAAGTCAAGTGGTTGAGACTCCTGATTTTACTCTCTAATAAATTTTAGGAAATCGTAATGGATCTGATTCACTCATTAATTCATACACTGAATCGTAAATATCTTCCACGTTAGGTTTGGAAAAATAATCTCCATCCGACCCATAGGCTGGCCTATGCTCTTTAGCTGAAATTGTGCGTGGAGTTGAATCTAAAAACTGATAACCTTTTTGAACTTCCAGTACTTGCTGCATCATAAATGCGGTAGCGCCACCAGGCACATCCTCATCAGCAAAAATTACCCGGTTGGTTTTCTTTATAGATTCAACAATAATTTGATCGATATCAAAAGGTAAAAGGGTTTGCACATCAATTATCTCACACGAGATGCCATCGCTTTCTAACGCAGTGGCTGCTTCCATCACAATACGACACATCGATCCGTACGTAACGATGGTAACGTGCGTTCCTGCCCTTAAAATTTCAGGAACACCCAACGGTATTGTAAACTCGCCCACATTCTCAGGTAATCTTTCTTTTAGCCGATATCCATTCAAGCACTCGATTATCAATGCCGGATCATCGGACTGTAGTATCGTATTATAAAAACCTGCAGCCTGAGTCATATCTCTAGGCACAAGAACATGAATGCCACGAAGCGCGCCTAAAATCATTCCCATGGGGGATCCAGCATGCCACACACCTTCAAGCCTATGACCCCGGGTTCGAATTATTAATGGTGCCTTTTGGCCACCTTTAGTTCTATATTGAAGACAAGCCAAATCATCAGACAAAATCTGAATTGCGTAAAGCAAGTAATCCAGATATTGAATCTCTGCAATCGGTCTTAACCCGCGCAACGCAGCCCCTATTCCTTGTCCAATAATAGTACACTCTCGAATTCCGGTATCGGTTACTCGCAACTCACCAAACTTTTGCTGTAGTCCAGCGAATCCCTGATTTACATCTCCAATCTGCCCAACATCTTCACCAAAAGCTAACACCAGCGGATCTCTTTTCAATGCCTCGCGAAAGCAAGCTTGCAAAATTTCTCGTCCATCAATCAACGGAGACTTCTCTGTATAAACTGGTTCAATGATTTTTACATTTAATGCAGACCATTCTGAATTGCTATGTAAAAATGAGCTAAACCTATCTTCGTTTGCTTTTTGGGAAACCTGAATCCAGTGCTGCAATTCATTTTTAGCCTCAGCAGCAGAATTGCGAAGTAGTCTTGCAGATTTTCTTGCGGTCTTCATTGAATCAAGCCGCAACGGATTTATTGTGTGCTTTAATTCAAGCAACAACTCACCAACTTCCACAGACTCTTCTTTGGCACTTTCCAAAATTTGTTCCAACCACTTTTGCTCTTTCTGAATATCTTCATTAAATGCTTTCCAGGCAGCCTCTTTAGCTGACTTCGCTGTTTGCTTTGCTTCTTTTTCGATATCAATCAATTCTTCTTGGGAAGAAATACCTGTTTCCAAAATCCACTGCCGCAATTTGCGATTGCAATCATGCTCAACCTCCCAAGCCAATCGATCTTTTGGTTTGTAACGCTCGTGCGAACCTGAAGTAGAATGACCTTGTGGTTGTGTCATTTCGATAACATGAACCAATACTGGCACATGTTCTTCACGACAAATCTTTTCGGCCTTCTGGTATGTTTGAATAAGTGCTTGATAATCCCAACCTTTTACGGTTAAAATTTCATACCCCTTCTCTTCATTCGTGCGCTGAAATCCGGCCAATATTTTTGAAATACTTCCCTTTGTGGTTTGATATTCCTTCGGCACAGAAATTCCGTAGTCATCATCCCACACAGAAATAAGCATAGGAACTTGTAGAACTCCGGCTGCATTAATCGCTTCAAAAAATAACCCCTCCGAAGTGGAGGCATTACCAATAGTTCCATAGGCTATTTCATTTCCCTGATTGCTCAAGTCTTTGTAAGAAGCAAGTTCAGGATTGTTACGAAATAATTTTGATGCATAAGCCAATCCAACAAGCCTCGGCATTTGACCTGCAGTAGGAGAAATATCAGCACTACTATTTTTTAATTTCGCCAGATTTTTTAACACACCTTTTTCATCAAGCATGCGGGTTGCAAAGTGACCATTCATTAACCTGCCAGCCGAAGCAGGATCTGCTTCAACATCGGTGTGCGCATACAGTTGAGCGAAATATTGTTGAAGGGTTAGTTCTTCAATCGCCAGCATAAATGTCTGATCACGATAATAACCGGCACGATGATCGCCAGCACGAAAAACTTTGGCCATAGCCAACTGTGCCAATTCCTTTCCGTCACCGAAAATTCCGAATTTGGCTTTGCCCATAAAAACTTCCTTGCGACCTAACAAACTTGCCTCACGACTTTCGCAAGCCAACTTGTAATCTGCAAGAATTGCGGATGCTTTTTTTGCGGACATTCCACTAACCATAGTCTTTGTTTGGCTCAAGGTAAATGGGTTGGTTAACGATCAAAAATAGGAAAATTAGCGGGCGAGGCAAAGGCCAAAAAAAAGCGATAGAAAATGTGGTTATTTTGATCTGAGACCAAAGAATTTCACCCAATCACCTTCATTTACACGTTGATAATTTGCCGCATCTTTAAATAAAAAAATTCCAACGGCTATACCTCCAATCATAACATTCTCAAAGTAATAGCCAGCATCCATTTCAATTTTAAAAATTTCCTTTTCAACTTTTGGATTGGTTATTCGCATTACCTCCACTAAAATTCTACTACTTGAAGATTCAGATTTAGTGGCAAAAGGATAATTAGGGAGTGCATAAAGATCGAAGCCCTTCAACCAAATACTATGCAGATACTCCATTGAATCCTGAAATTCCTGATGAAGCTTCATCTCCTGCCTAAGGGAGCCGTAAAATGCATAAAGCGAATCCTTATTCATATTTTTCAAAAAGTATCAAAACTGCCTCTGCAATCGTAACCGAATAGTATCTTTGCAAACCGTTAGGCCAGCGCCTAAAGTAAATACAAATTGTTAAAATAAAATCAATCTGATATGATCATTGGAGTACCAAAAGAAATTAAGAATAACGAAAACAGAGTAGCGCTCACACCTGCCGGAGCTCAGGAATTTGTTCGCAAGGGTCATGACGTTTACATTCAAACCAATGCAGGTGAAGGCAGCGGCTTTAGTGATGCTGAATATGCAGGTGCGGGTGCAAAAATTCTCCCTACAGCCGAGGCTGTCTTTAGTCTTGCTGAAATGATCATTAAAGTAAAAGAACCCATTGAACAGGAATATTCATTAATCAAAAAAGATCAACTCGTATTCACGTATTTCCACTTTGCTTCGTACGAACCATTGGCACATGCCATGATAAAGACAGGAGCAATTTGTCTCGCGTATGAAACGGTTGAAAAAGCCGATAGAAGTTTGCCCTTATTGATACCGATGTCGGAAGTAGCCGGAAGAATGGCTATACAAGAAGGCGCTAAGTATTTAGAGAAGCCATTGAAGGGTCGTGGAATTTTATTAGGAGGAGTGCCTGGTGTAATGCCGGCAAAAGTTTTGATTTTGGGAGGTGGTGTTGTTGGAAGCAATGCAGCTAAGATTGCTGCTGGCATGGGTGCCGATGTAATTATCACCGATGTGAATCTTAATCGCTTAAGATATTTAGATGATGTTATGCCTAAAAATGTTCACACCATGGCATCCAACGATTACGTGCTGCGCGAACTTGTTAAAACTCATGATTTAATAGTAGGCGGTGTTTTAATTCCAGGTGCTAAAGCTCCCAAACTGATCACGCGCGACATGCTTAAAACCATGAGACCGGGTACTGTGTTAGTTGACGTAGCCGTTGATCAAGGTGGTTGTATTGAAACTTGTAAACCAACAACACACGAAGATCCCACTTACATTATTGACGACATTGTTCATTATTGTGTAGCTAATATGCCTGGGGCAGTGCCGTATACTTCTACTCTTGCGCTCACAAACGCAACGCTTCCTTACGCGCTTAAGCTTGCCAATTTGGGTTGGAAGCAAGCCTGTAAAGAAAATGAAGACTTACTAAAAGGATTGAATGTTGTGCACGGCAAAGTGGTTTACAAAGCTGTTGCCGAAGCATTTAATATTCCATATGTGGATGTGAAGGAGGTGATTGGATAGGGTAATCAGTAATCAGTAATAGGAATCAAACCCCAAACTCTGGTGGAGGCTATACTTTGCTGTTTGTAGAATTTGATTTTCACCTCCCTATAAGCTTCAACTCAGGCTTTTTCTTTAATAGCGCCAGCTCACTTACCTGAAAACCAAACCTGATTACAAAGGGTCTAGGATAAATCGGATCGCCTACCTGATGCATAAAATTGTACAAAGCAGTAACAGTCATATCAACTTTCTTATGAACCGGAAATCTCCGCCCTGCTCCTACAAACAAAGCATCTTTCCAGATTCTTTGAACGACTCCTTCGTTTACTAGCAAGCCCGGAGAATTTCTCGCAAACTCACCATAAACAAAAAATGATTTAACTACATCATAACTTACAAACCCTTTGTAGCCGAATACCTCTGGAGCGAGATTCACATTCGTGTTCTTAAATGTCTGCCTGTAGGTGCCACCGACACCAGCACTCAGGCGACTATTAAATTTATATCCAATCATGGGTGAAAAATCAATCGAAACAGGATCAATTGTCAGCAATTGAAAATTGGTTGCAATCACCAGTCGTTCGCGGAAAGTTCTTCCACTTAGCGAAGTGCGCCTGACAGCCGAACTCAAATCGTTTGAGTTCGTTACTGATGAATACTTTTTCATTAGCAAACTCATTTTCTTTTGCACGTCTTGCATAATGCCTGGATTATCCTGAATGTAATCCATTGCCATTTTCTCGGCCTGCTGCTTTATCATTTCCTTACGAGCAGTAGAATCGTTTAGGTCAGCCAGTTGATTTTTATACTTGCTTTGCATGGCAGTAAACTGAGTCATTTCTGATTGGAAGCCTTGGAGTTCACCCACTTCCATGATTCGTCTGGACACTTCTCCTTCTGCTTTGGATATTGCCAACTGCTTGGCCGAGTCTGCACTCAGGTTTGAATAGCCTTTGTACTTTTTATACTCACCTGTATATTCATTGACCTCCTCTTTCAGATTATTCACCTGACCAAAGGCTTCTTTCTTTTTATTCGCTGCCGCTAAAAGACGTTTATCCTTGCCACCTAATTTACCGAGTGGATTGTTTGGAATTTTTCCTTTCCCCAAATCAGTTGCTCTAGAAATATTTACTCCTTCTACATACTGCTTAAAATTAAAATCCTGAATCAGGTTTGTAGAATCCTTAGAGGCATCAATTAAAAATTGCTTTGCCATTCTATAGATCACTTCCAACTGACGTTTTGAATAGCGTAGTTCCAATTCTTTAGGCATCCTGTAGGTATCCGGATTGAGTGTTGCATTTGCTTGCACCTGCTTCGCCAAATTTTTTGTTTTGGCAATGGCTTGATCTTGGATTGATCTAAGCTTTTTGGTTCTTTTAGTTACACCCTTGAAGCTGCTGTCATACTTTGCCTGCCAGTAATTTTCAACCTTCTTAGCATGTTTGATGCTATCCGCATGAAAATACTTTAAGTAAAGCATTCTCTTCTTTACCGCGTTATCTTCAGCAAGCACTTTGCTCATGTGTGTGCCAGACAATTTCATTTCATCCAGGCCTTGTGCAAGGCTGGTTAAACTAAGACACACACACAGGCCGAGATAAAATAATTTCAAATTGTTAAAGGTTGTTAGTTCTTATAGTTATAGCTGTATTGCTTCTCAATTCCGCCTTGTTCATTCTTTATGTATGATAGTCGCCCAAATAAATCGTAGTTATAATGGAGTATCCTGCCATTTTCATCCAGCACGGAACTAATGCCAATGCCAGGTGCATACGTATATGTTTTCATACGGGCATCACTTGGATAAACCCGGACATTGTCAATGGCTGTGCCACCCGTTAAAGTCATCCCATTGGAATATGTATTTGTGGCATAAATCCAATTAGTGCCTGATAAATACCAATATTCAACGATATAGTTTCGGCTGTTAGGTTTGGTGAACAGAACTGTATAATTACCCGATTTATATTTCTTTCCAGTGTGCGGAGACTGGGTTTCCATGCCTGTAAGTTCTTCAAAATTCTGAACAAAAATCTCAGTATCCAAAGCATTAGTAGCCTCTGCAATTGGAAGGGTTTTGTTGTACCCATAAAGGTAAGCAACACGAATATCATTTGTTTTGGACAAAGAGAGCAAATTACCCAGTTGATCATATTTAATCATATCAATCCTACGGACAAATTTGCTGTCCATGGTAATGCCAGAATTTGCGGCATTAATTGAAATCGGTGCGTAGGAGGTAATAGGCACGGGGCTTATGGATTCCCATAAATAAATGCCATTGGCAACCACTTGGTTAGTATTGGTGGAGTTTTTTAGAAATGTTGTAATCGTGCCAGATAAAACCCGATCTGTACCATCCTTTTGTAAATAAGTGTAGGTCTCGATTGGTTTTGTAATAATATTTTTTTGATTAAGCATGTAGAGTCCCTCTGCTTCTCCCGTTGAAGATGCATTCAAATTCAGAAAAAAATCAAAAGGATATTTATTGACCGTCCAAACTGTACCATTACTTGCGGATTTTGAATTTTGCAATAATTGTAATTTCTCAGGATGGTACACATTGGTAGTGAGAGTCGAAACAAACTTATTAACATTTCCAAGCTCAAAATTATTCTCTACTCTGGAGGCTTCTAAGCTAGAGCCACTATTTTGATAATAAGGCTGCCAATAAAAGGCATTTTCATAAAATTCCTCTCCCATTTCATTCAAACCACCACCTTCAGGAATTCCCAGCAAACAGGTTCTTTTGGGGATTTGGCTATATTGATGAACTCCAAATCCTACGTGGCGGCTTTCATGCTTAAGTGTTGTGTAATTGACAAGAACCTCAGAAAGTTTATTGTTATTTTTATCGTACACCGCCTTATTGGTAAGCTGTCCTCTTTTCCAAGCCAAGCTGTTTCTATAAAATTTACCGGAAGCAGGCACAAAATAAGTAATATCATTTACGGCTACTCCTCCGTCAAACACATACGATGTTTTTCCATTCGTGTCTTGTAAATCACCGATATGCTCGGCTACATACGGATACATTATTGGATTTGCCTCGTAACTGTATGCAACGCTGGATTGATAGGTTCTGGTTCGAGAAGAAACTCTAGTGAAAGGAGGCCAACATGAATCGTCAATATAATACTGACTTCCGGTATAATTAAACTGAGCCTCCCAGAAATTAGGCTCTCCATATCCCGATTCATTCGCACCATATTTATAGGTTCTAACAATAGGAGGAGATATTGAACCATCGTTGCTTGTAATTTTCGTTACCCGCAACCCTCCAGTAAGTGTAGGGGTGCCGTCCTTAAGATATTTATTGGATTCGTAATCGAATTCTGTAAATCCTCCGGTAGGAAATGTTATCTTGTTTAATACCCCTTCTTTTACGTAAGCCGGATTCACATTTCTGTTAAATGCTCCACCAAAAGAAACTGTAGTGGCCGGACCTACATTAGGTATATATGGTATTGTTTTGGGAAGTAAAAGATCGGTATTGCCAGTAGCACCATTATAATAACCCCATAGATCCCTAGCCTTCAAATCAGTATTATCACCTCTTCGCCACGACACGGTATTTGTAAAATAGCCAAACTTATAAGTTTGAACGGGAGCATCCATGTCCCGCACCTGAACTTCATCAAGCTTTAAAGACGCCTTTGAACCATTAGCGCTTGTAAAGTTTGAGTAGATAAATTTAATTGTTTTATGTACTACTGTTCCATCTATATTTTGAATTTCAATTCGATCCAAATATTTAAGTGTTGAGACATCTTCACGATTGAGCGCATTCAAAAAGAATTTCACCCTGCCATTGTCAAACCAAATAGTTGACGGCCCCATTTGATCACCCGAACTATCGATATTGTAGAGTTGTGCATGAGGGGGTTGTTCAGGTGGGCAACTCGCTCCAATACTTGCCATGCACGCATCACTTACCGTAAAGGAGTATGAAATATCGCGCATACTAAATGATCCCGCAGATTGATAATCAATTACTATCTGATCATCAGTGTTAGGAGCAACCATCTCTGTGAGGTGCCAGGCGGATCTTCCTCCGGTGGGCAGGTTAATTCCATCGCTGGTGGTGGAATTCTCCACGCTGCCATTTTGCCCAAAACGACTTATAACACCATCTTCATCTGTAATCTCAAAAGTATTTAATCCCGTTGTTGAGTTTATCTTAATGGGTGCGTATGGGAATAAGTATGGACCGTTACTGTATGTCCACATAAATTTTCCACTACGGCCTCTAAATGAATAGCTAAAAACATCAGGTTCAAGATCAGAAATATTATTTGCCGCATTAGCTAAATAATAATATGATTGCGTCAAACTTGGTGAAGGATTTAGAGGAAATAATGAATACCCGTTTCCTATACTTTCGTCTGCCCTTCCGTTTAAGCTTCTTGATATTTGCCCTCCTGTTGAAAGTGACCAACCCGTGCCTACCCAACTGCCAACATCTGTTGGCTTTATACCCGAAGCGTGATAGCTTAATGTAATGGGTATGCTAAGTGCTCCGCTTTGCACCTCGTAAATCGGTATTGAGATTTCCGGCAAGCCTGTAAAGTAGCTGACAGGATAATCGCCATACTTGCCCAATGCACCTACATTTGGCGAAGCGGGTACCGGGTTTGGCATCATCTTCTTAACAAGGTCTGGAGTTGTTTGCGCCATCAGTTGCCCGCAAATAAAAATTACCTTAAACAACATAACTACCGAGAGTGTGTATAAAATTTTCATAACGTGAGATTGTTTATAATATAACTAACCATAGTTTTATTTCTGTCAAAAAAATTAACCAGTGACCGTGGTAGAAGCCGATGCTTCACGTAAATAATATTGCTTAAAATCTTCTCTATTCCAAGTGGAGTCTCCCGTCTTCTTCCAAGCGGAGTCTCCCGCCTCGGGGACTCCGCGTTGTTATTTCTATGATACAACTCTGGTTCTTCGCACTCATTATCTACTTCCTCTGTTCCTTCATTTTAATTCATTACTACTTATTCATTTTGTCCTTAACTATACGCGGAGTCCCTGCTGCGCTCATTCCCGCTCTCCCGGAGACTCCCGCTGGGAAGGAATTGTTAAAGTTTGCTAGTTCTTATAGTTATAGCTGTATTGCTTCTCAATTCCGCCTTGTTCATTCTTTATGTATGATAGTCGCCCAAATAAATCGTAGTTATAATGGAGTATCCTGCCATTTTCATCCAGCACCGAACTAATGCCAATGCCAGGTGCATACGTATATGTTTTCATACGGGCATCACTTGGATAAACCCGGACATCGTCAATGGCTGTGCCACTTAAAGTCATATTATTAACGTAAGGTGCTGTTGCGTATATCCAACTAGTTCCAGCCAGATACCAGTACTCCACAATATAGGCTCTGCTGTTAGGTTTGGTAAAAGGAACTGTATAGCTACCCAACTTATATTTCTTACCAGTATGCGGAGACTGGGTTTCCATACCAGCAAGTTCTTCGAATCCTTCATAGAAAAATTCGGTGATGCCTGTTGTAGTTGGTGTAATAACAGGATACTCAATTAACCCACATGATCCTAACGATAATACCCCAGTATCTGGGGTGGTTAGGGTTAAGGTAATTGTATGGGTACCCGCAGGAACGTTGGTAAACGTTACAATAGTAGGTGGAGTACCACAGACAATATTTTTGGTTAAAATAATGTTAGATGCGCTGCCAATAGAGGGGCTTGCGCTGGTGTAAGAAACCCGAGTGGTAAAGGTAGGATTACTGCTAACACCTAGTTTCAAATAAACTGTACCCGTATAATCCACTGTAAATGTTTTGTTTAATACCACATTGGGTGTAGGACCTGCCACGGTTATGCTAGACGTGGAGGTAGATTGCGCATAAATTGTTTGTTTATCATTTAATGCATTGGTAATTTCTGCAATTGGCAATACTTTTTTATAATCCCACTGATACGAAACATTGACGTTACCCCGCGCAACAACCCCAAGTGGGTTCCCTCTTGCATCATACCCATTCATGGTTACTTCAAGGGTATTTGAACCAGAGCCAATTTGTTTATAGATTGTCGCTGGTTGATAAAGTTCGGTAAAGTATTTTTGGTAATTACGTGTCACTTTTTCTATGGGGCTTCCATTTAAAGTTGTTGTCTCTTCCACAGGGAAAGCAATTTGATTCTTTTGAACCATTTCGGTATAAACTGCTCCTGAGCTTTCGTGCGGATACTTTATTGATTTAACAAGCGATTGCCCCAAACTAGTAGTGGAACTTGTTTGTGTTACCTGTTGATGCAGGTAATTTGTATAGGCATAATTGGTTGTTACTGTCACAAACTTAGTAATGTCATTCTGATCATAGTTTGTCTCAGTAGACGAGATTATTTTATTATCGCCAGTGTATACATTGTAGTAGCCATATTGATAGGAGTAAGAATCCGTGGGACCGCAAATATTATGAACCGCAGGTTGGCATCGCACATCGTCAAAAAAACTACCATTGATCACATTGTTCGATATTATGGACTTAATTACTTTCATTCCCATAGCAATTTTTGTACTATCCACAAAGGCGCCATATCCGTTCCCTACAGCTTTTACTAAAGAATAATTCATTCCATTTTTCTTATAGGTATATTCACTAAGCAGGAAACCTCTCTTATAATGATTACTGTATATAGCTGGAACGCCAATCTGGAACGATCCGTTATTCAGTTGGTCAGGAATGTCAGAATAATGATAAATGGTCTTTCCGTTGTTTGTGGTCTCGTCACCATCATAAACGGTGACATCAGGATAGACCACGGGTGATCCACCATAGGGTTCTATCGAAAGATTGGGTTGTGAGATGTAGGTTCTCATTCTAGCGGCAGCCATCACCCATTGGCAAAGACCAAGTTGGTAAAATATAGTTCTATCAGTAAATGCGTTTTGAAAGAAATAGTTGTTCAATAAAAAATTAGCTCTTCCGTATCCCGTCTCATTTATTCCATATTTAATAGTTTGTTTTAGAGGGTTCGGGGAAATAGCATCGTAACTCCGCATCTGAGAAACACGCAAACCTCCAGCATATTTTAGATTGTTATTCCCATCCAGATATCGATTTGTTTCATAGTCAAATTCTGTCCATCCACCCGTTGGATAGGTAATTTTTTTCAACATACCCACTTGCATATAAGCCGGGTCTGGATCTCTTCCATTAGTTGGGTTATTGCTCGCAATCTCAATACTAATTTGCTGTGTACTTCCATTACTTTGCCAAGGTATTGTCATTCTTGGCACTAATGAGATGTTGGCAGCATTATTAAAATAACCCCAATAGTCCCGTTTCCTTGTCCTGTGTTCTGGCAAATTGATGGAAGTATTATACTCAAACTTATAACGCTGTATAGTACTACCAACATTATCTAAAACATGAAGGGAATCTAGTTTTAGTCGTTTCGTGTTGGTGCCATCATTACTTACAAAGTAACTATGATGAAACTTAAAGGATTTTATCAACACATAAGAGCTTGTGCTCACTTGCCAGCTATAAACATTTATTCTACCCAATCGCTTTTGGGTTCCAAATCCGTCCACCCAACCATCTTCGCGTTCCTCCGGCACAAAGGTTACCTTTCCGGTGGGGTACTTTATTTCGGTCACTTTTTGCTCTTCAGAGAATGTAGCAATGTTTCCTATAGTCCAGATACCTGTATTGCTCGTGTAATGATTTATATTAATAGGATTGTTCGTTAAATCCGTTACGGTTATTTTATCTACAATATCTTTATAGGTAATTCCAGCTGTCATAGCGTAGCTGAAGTGTACAGTATCCTGCTTATTATTGGAAATGATTTTTGAAGGAAGCCAACCAGACGTTGTACTCAAGTTATCGTTCACGCCTGAAGATTTCTCCATTACGTTAAACTTATAATAAGTTCCATAGCTGTCCATAGCTTCAAACCAAAGATTATTAATCCCCGATTGTTTTACTATTTTGATTGGATCATAAGGGACTGACACCCGCACGAAATTATTGGCTTGATTAAACAAATATTTGCCAGAGTGCCCCCCTATTGAATAGCTATAAATATCCGGTTCTGTATCTTTCCTGGCCTGACTAATATCTTCGAGGTATAGTAAGCCATCTTCTGTAAATACATTTATATCGCTAGATTGTTTGATTGTTGGTCCACTAAAGTAACCACCCGGCAATTCATCGGCCATGCCCATCACCCCGCGCGATATCGTGCCACCGGCCTCAAGTGCCCAGCCTAGCCCCACCCAACCAGAACGATCGGTAACTTTAATACCCGAAGAATGGTAGGACATGGAAATTGGAATATTAATTCCTCCAATTTTTATTTCATAAAGCGGAATGGAGATATTTACAAGCCCTGTAAAATGGCTCACCGGGTAGTTACCAAAACGGCCTAACTGGCCAATGTCAGGAGTAGGTGGCGCAACATTAGGTACCATGTTGGCATTGCTTTTATTTTGAGAAAAGGCCTGCATATTGAAACCGAAAAAGGTAGTTGCCAATATTGCTCTAAAGAAAACATTCTTTAGAATGTTATTTTTTAGAATACGATTCATCATCATGTCAAATTTTATATGTAAAGAATTTTAATGAAGTCATGATATTTTGTTGTTTGATTCTCCCTACTTATCTGTTTCCATATTTTCACTTATCATTTTTAATCATTACTCGTTTTGCCCTTGTACCCAGTCAACGCGCCTGCATTTTCAAGACTACTTTGGTTAAGTTTTCATGCGTAGCCAGCTTTAACCAAATGCCTCCATCCCGGCCGCAAATTTCATAATATTAGTTGTTTCAGTCTTTCTATTGCAGTCCATGTTTTCTAAAATGTTTTCGGCTCAAAACTCCAAACAGAAAATTCGCCAAAGGCCTTACCTACACCACAGTATAGTTTATCTTTAACCACGAAATAAAATTGGATTCCAAAGTCTTTCAGTGAAGACGGAAATCGTTCGGCTGGCTTCCATTCATTAAGTGAGGTGTCATAGCTCCAAAAATCAAGATCGCGGTTTAGTCCAACATAGACCATTGAGTTATGAGCATACGTGACAAGCGGTTCGGAGCTAAAGCTAACACCCGGATAGTTCTTTTTCGGTGTCCATTGATGCGTACTCGGACTAAACTCCCAAAATGTTCCATTATACATTAACAAGTATCCGTTTGCTCCGTCAAAGACTCCAGAAGTGGAGAACCTTGAGTTAGAATTCGGTAAAAGAAGAGGATACCATAGATCATTGGTTACATCATATGCATACGATTTGAAACTACTAAGAATATAAATGTAGCCATTGGCGGAAAAGGCGAGATAGTAACCTCCAAAGTTTCCATAATTAAAGGGCAATGGAGAAACCACTGACCAGCTATTGTTAGCAAATTTGGAAAGGTTGTTTGTCTTGCCCTCGAAAACATATAGTACTTTACTGTGTGTGCAGGTTGTGATTGTAACACCAGAGTTACCAGCAAAAGGTAAATCCGGAATTTTAGCAATTGTTTTTTTCTCAGGATCGTACTTATAAGCTTCTGATAACTGGTAAAGAATATAGCCGTACTTACTGTCTGTACCTCCAAAACTCGAAAACCCACCTGTCACATCTGTCAACTGTGTTTCAAAACTCCAACCCGATTGCTTGCTTCCTTCACTCTTAAAGGTAACTGTGGTGCCATAAATTGTTTTCCCATCCAATGTAGCATAAGCCCGCACCTTATACTCTGCATCTTTTGCCAACAACGATTCAATGCGTTTTTCGAAAACTCCTTCCGGAACTGTAGTTCCTAGTTCAATCTTGTTAGCAGTGGTAATCTCGGGTTCTGCAATGTCCCAGATAAATCCATAGGCAGTGGTGGATTTTTTTCCGGTAATCAACTCGGCCCGAAACGTGGCCCCGGATGAATCAACATCTTTAGGAGCCAATGTTCTGATCACTGGGAATGCACGATTCTCAGGCAATGCTTCCTGGCAAGCATCTGCCAGAATAGAAAAAATAAAGAGCCAGCTTATTTTAAAAAAATGTCTCATATCTAAAATGCAAAGCCCGTTAAAATTTCTATTCCTCGACTATCCAAATAATCATTGTGTTGGTTCATGCCAACCATATGCGAGTACCGGATTTCCATCAACCACGATCTCTCATTTCTATCTGCGCGAAAGCCAGCACCTAAAGCCAACCCTACCTGGTTAGTTGGCACCAGCACCGAATCATCAATTTCAAGGGAAGTTGTATTTGCTAAACTGGTAAATTGATAAAGAGAATTTTTATTTTTTAAAAGGTGAGCCACTACCCCACCGGCCTGCAAAAAGAAATGGTTGCGATTACCAGGCAACACATATTGCATAAGCAGTGGCATACTTAGGATTGAATTGTTGACCACAAAGTCGTAGTCAGATGTTGGATTCTTAAATTGATACGTAGCAGAATTTTGTCGCCACAAAATTTCGGGGTGAAAAGAAAAATTGCCAGCGCCAATGGGTTTATCAAGAAAGCCACCCACCGTAAAAGCTATGTCATTTTTAAATTCTGAAATTTGAAACACGCCACCCACATCACCAGCCAAAATTTTGGTATTTGAAAGGCCTATTATAAATCCATAGCGTAGGCGGGGCAGTGGGTTTGCAGAGCACACATTATAATCTCTAATAAACCTTGTGAGCGAACCGCGTTTGTAGTTTACGTACTTTACGTTTTCAACTGCCTGGCCGCAGTCAGAAACACGGCTATTAAAAAGCGTAGAAAATGCATTTCTATCTGAATTGATTCTGTTTAACGCCAGCGTATCTTCATTGGCAATAAAATAGACCGGCTTGCTGTCTTTTGCTTTAAACGCATAAAGGCTCAGTTTGCCGTGCGCCAACCGCTCTAGAAACACGCGTTGTTTTTTACCATTTAAATTTATTGTTTGTGCTTGATATACTTTATCCGCAGTTCCATATTGAATTACCTCGTAAGGAGTATATTCTATCTGCGCATCATTTCGTTTGCCCATAATACACGAAAGACCATTTTTAATTGCGCCCTGATCTTTCATTTCTGAATTGTAAAAGGCCGTATCAGATTTAATTACAAAACCTCGCTGCGCCAGAGTTGGTGCAGCGATAATAAGAAATAAGATTATTGAAACGTTTAGTCTTTTCATTGATACGATTATAATACTACATCTTCTCTGCTTTAAATCTGTTTATCTCCTCACTGTTTCAATAGTTGGACTGGCCAATGGCTGCAAACTCTCGTATTGTATTCCGCCAATATATTCGGTGCGTGAAATTAATACTCCGCTATTATCGTACGCAACCTTGCGCAGCTTGGTGCCTGCGGCATCGTAAGTGTTTGAAGTTTCTATTATGTAAGTCGTTTTGTCCATTAACTTTTTCTTACTTCTCTCTCAGTTCAATAACACTACTTTTTTAACTCAAGTCGCGGGTCAGGCGACCCGCAACAACAAAGGGGAGATAAACTCGCTATTTTACTACTCATTTATTTTCAGCTCATTATTTTGTTCTAGCTTTTATAGCCCCTGATGAGGAGGATTTCACAAAAACTAATTTCGGCATAATCGAGTCTTTTGGAAAATATATCCTCTTTCCACTTTTTTTTAGTTTATTAAAATCATAAAACAGATAGTCAAGGTAACGGAATGTGTTCAACCTCTTTATTGTGATCAGATTGCTATCAACCATTCTATGCTTCACAGTAATGGTATCTGTTACCTTCCTTATATAATCATAAGAGATAAACTTTACCTCTTTGAATTTTGATATGGATAATTGCAATTCTCCTCCCACAGTATTCAAAAATTCACTATTATCTATGCTCAGTTTAGAATCATAGGGTAACCCTTCAAAATCAAACGTCATAAATCTAACTCCAATAAGAGAGCTGTCATATTCCTCTAAAACATTGATTGTATCGATCCTTAGGATGCTCTTTATAATAATCTCATTACCCTTTTCGATCCATTTACCATCACTATGCTTATTCCATAAGCCCTGGCTCACATCAAGAGACCAATAACCACTTTGATTGAATTCAATTCGCCCTTGCATTTTTTTTGATTCAAGAGTATAGATGCCAATAACGGGATTTGAACATCCAAGCAGAACAAAGAAAACAACAAATGCCAATAAAGATTTGATCAGCCCAACTAAGACTTTCATTGCTTAATTACTTCATGTGGATGTCTGCCTCTTGATCTATACATCATAGTCGCATTCAGTATCGCCTGTCCGTAAGTTTCGCCTGGAACTAACGGGTTATTAGTAGGTGTGTTCACATCAATTGGACCAGATTGCATATTTTGTCCCCTACCCTTTACCCAACCCTCATCAATGTTTACACCTGTATTTGCTCCAAAGAGTTGACCTCTTTGGTATGCCTCAATCTCATCTGTAAAATCGGCTAAGGCACCTGCACCGCCACCACTCCATAACAATGATACTTTTCCAGTTTCAAATTGAAATGCATGTTTTGCCTCATGAGCGAAAGTTGCAAATTTGTTTGTCGAGTTATTGAAAATATTAATTACAACATTTCCCGTTTGATTATCATACGATAGCTTCCCTGCATTGTCACTGGTTCCACCGGCACCTTCCTTAACATCATACATTTGCTTTGAATTATCCAATGCAATGACCTCGCTGGCTACCTTATTCAAATTTTCATTTTGAGTTTGCAACTTGGCTACCTGATTTGTCATTCTGTCAATCTTTCCACTTGATAGTACTTTTCCATTCCTATTTGCACCGGACTCAATCATATTCATTTTTTTTGCAATCTTTTCACTATTGCTATACATTCTATCCTTCACGTTTTGCATTAACTGTTTGGCCCATTTCTTAGCATCATCAGTAAACTCATTACCATCAACGTCAACATTCCTTACAGGATTGTTACCAGCGTAATGATATGGTGAGTTGGATTGATACTTCTCTGCAAGATTGTCAACAGCGCCCCATCTCGCTAATCCGGGATCATACATTCTCCATCCATAATCCA
>Ga0163148_10000633_pt1 | contig 47656 bp, 43 predicted proteins | sample OliLakLV19MP7P2_FD_148606 | JGI IMG/M metagenome (GOLD analysis project Ga0163148, IMG submission 148606) | Freshwater microbial mat bacterial communities from Lake Vanda, McMurdo Dry Valleys, Antarctica- Oligotrophic Lake LV.19.MP7.P2 | ecosystem: Environmental > Aquatic > Freshwater > Lake >... | reverse complement strand
CAAGCGGCGGAGACGTACCCGGAAGCGTACAGGCAAAGAGGCAATTGTGCTGAAGCTGATTGACAATATTCGTCAAGATGAGCCGCGAGTTGGGACGCGCAAGCTCCAGGACAGGCTGCACAAGATTGGAATGAGGATTGGTCGGGATCAGCTTTTTGGCATCTTAAGGAAATCAGGACGGTTGGTAAAAGTGAAGAAAAGGTTCGAGAAAACAACATATTCACAGCATACTTATGCAGTAGCACCAAACCTGATTAAGGAGCTTAAGGTTGTTCGACCTTGGCAGGTTGTGGTGAGTGATTGCACCGGCCCACGGATTTCTCCACCCCAACTTTCCGAGAAATTCGAATGTAATTCCTAATTGGAAACAGATCTCTAGTCAACAAATTCATCAATAAAAACAATGTAATATGTCGTGAAACAGAACACTAAATTTGGTAAAGTTAATTTGGTAAAGTAATTTGGTAAAGTTGGGGTGGAGAAATTCGTGAAGAAATTCGTGAGAAATTCGTGAGAAATTCGTGGAGAAAGACGGACTTTATTGGCCGGTCTCTCCTGGAGATCCTAGTTCGGAACCAAGTCCACTGCAGCGCCTTGTTACTGAGGCGCTCGCTGACGGTTATAAAATTGAACCTGGCAAGGTCAAATCTTATGAGGGGTACATCTATCGGATACTAACCGCGCAGGGCAAAAATGCGCGTGGTGGGCAACTCAAATACCTAAGCGGATCAGATCTGACGGGCGGCTTCGCGATTCTCGCCTATCCAGTAGAATGGCGTAAGAGTGGTGCACATACCTATGTCATTGATAATAGTGGGCGGATGTACAAGAAAGATCTCGGTTCGCGAACAGCAAAATTAGCAAGTACGATGGTGGCGCATAATCCGGATGCGACCTGGTTATTAGTTGATCGCAGTCATTACGGTGAGGATGTCAATCTTGGGCCGCTTGATCGGGCGCGCTAGCCGTGTTGCTGATTGCCTGTGTGATCTGTTACTGGATTCTTCTTTGACCTGCCAACGATACGCTCATGAATGCTATTGAGCTTGCGCGCTTGTTCAATCGAATCGTGAAAGCGCTTAATGTAATCCCGCGATCGATTTGAGAGGTCGCGCAGCGCTCGCGGCTCGCGGATGAATGCCTGAAGTTTTTTTCCAAGTGTTTCAATCTGGACATCGACGATCGGCAGATCTATGATCGGAGAGGTACGATTCTGAACACTTTCAGGCTCTGCTGGCGCTCGTGCACCGGACATCACGCAACGCCCCAGCGCGAGTGCTTCAATTGCAAGAGCCCCAAAGGGTGTGCCATCGGAGTGTTCGATAACTAAATGATGATTGAGGATAACCTCAGCAAGCTGGTCATGATAATTGATCTCTTTGGGATTGCAGAGCGTAAAATGAAATTTAAAGCGTGCGTTCTGCGCCTCTGCCACAGCGTTAACGACACGTACGACATGCGGATCGTCACTATGCTCTCCAAAGGCTAAAATGCGCACCTGTTGTGGGGCTACATTGGTAGTCGCCGCGATGCGCTCTGAATAGGAATTGAAGCTCTCCGATCCAACTACTACCGCACCTGGCGTGAACCACTCATGTGCCGAATGGTTTGGTAGACCCTGTTCGGTATCACCACGGGAGAGCAAAACTAGGTCGCTGGGGTGCATGACCCCTGGCTGAAAGCAGGTCTCCAGCTCCATGAAACTTCGATCGTAAAGTTGATGAATAATAGCGCTGCCGTTACTGCGGAATTGGGTGAGATCTAACACCGGAGTACCAGCATCGCCGTGCGAGGTGTAGTGATGTAGGTGGACGATATCAAAGTTAAACCCATTCGAGAGCATGGCGTCTCGTGAATTATCTTTTGCGGTGCCTACGTAGTGCCCAAGCTTTGTCATCTGGCTGGCAAGCATAGAAACCTGTCCCAAGCGATCGCCGATGTAAAGTATGCGTAGGGAGTTCATCTTACGATTTGTCGCTCAAAGATTCCTTCAGCTGACCCAACCTTAACGCTTGCCGTTCACCAAGCTGCATTGTTAGGGTCGGCAGGTACTTTAAATAGCTAGAATAGTTTTGGGGGGAGTGCTAGGTATGCAGATTGAATCGCAATGGCGTAGTGCAAAAATGCTTAAGACTTTCAGTGGGATAGGGGTAAAGAACTGCCTGGGAGCGCGAACCGCACTGTTGTTCCTAGTCAGCGCTATTGGTCTCTCTGCCTGCGGTCGTGCGCTACCTCCGGTTCCTCCAGAGGCGATTAGTCCCATGCCGATTACCAATCTAACAGTTAGCGCAACGCCCGCAGGGGTTAATTTCACGTGGAATGGCTCTGACTCTGATCGTCGCAGGAAGGAGTTAAAACAGATCGATGGTTATCGAATTTACCGAAAAGAGCTGCAAAGGCCATCTGACGCAGAAGATCGCGATGTCGTGTTTGCCCTGATTGGAACGGTGCCGGATACGCATATTGCTGTGCTTGAAGAGCTGCGCGAAGAGGCCCGGCTCGCCGGGAAACCGGCACATCGCGTACGCGTTGATCCGGCATTGAACTCCTTCGAGTTCAACGATAGCTCCCCAGCTCCAGGGCGAACTTATCTCTATCTAGTTAAGCCGTATAATCAGGAGGACGTGAATGGCGCCGTCGATCAGGCGGCACGCGTGTTATTCCGGGGAGAGGCCAGTGAGGTCATTGTAATGAGCTATGCGGATCCAGACGACCCTCCTGGCAACTGGGGATCCGAGTCAGGACTCAATTCGTTTATCAAATAATGCCCCAGATCTTGAAGCGCTACGATTCTCAGTAAAAAAAGGCTAGTCCCAACACCTGAAGTATGGGTACCCTATGTTCCATAGTGACCGCCATCAAGCGGCGTGCCAATACATTGTTCCTTTTTTAGGGGTTCCTTTTTTAGGGGTTCCTTTTTTAGGGGTTCCTTTTTTAGGGGTTCCTTTTTAAGGGTTCTTTTTTAGAGGAAGTGATTGGTGCGTAGTGATCTTTATTCTATTTCTGTTCAGGTTGGTTACTGAACGTTCGATGAATTTTTTTCCTTTGGGGGATTTAGACATGGTTAAGCGCGATCGGGCCAACTACATGATTCAGTCAGTAACTCACGCAATCGACGTAATTGAGGATCTAGCGCGGACGGGCGTTGAAACTGGCGTGACGGAGATCTCACGACACCTTCGACTTCACAAGAATAATGTCTTTAGACTTTTGGCAACTCTTGAGCTGCGTGGGTATGTCGAGCAGAACAAGCAAACTGAGGATTATCGTCTTGGTGTGAAGACTTTGCAGCTAGGTCAGGCCTATCTTGCGCAATCTGTGCTAACTTCGCGAGCCCAACCGGCCCTGCGCGCGCTTGCTGAAAAGTGCGGTGAGACGGTTAGCTTAGCGGTCCTGCAAAATGGACAGGTACAGTTCCCGATCTCTGTTGAGTCCAAGCGTCCTGTTCGGGTCAGCGCGCGAATTGGAATTTCAGCACCGGCAAAGTTTAATGCAGCAGGTAGATTGTTGTTGGCCCAACTTTCGGATGCTGTTTTGGCGGAGCTATTAGCCACCAATACGCCTCAGGATGCAGCGATAAAAAATCAATGTCATGAGCTTCGCAGCTCCGGTCAGATTATTGATCGTGGTGCAATCGAGGCAGATGTCGTTTCGATAGTTAGGGTGGTCCGCGGATTGAACAACGAGGTGGTCGGTGCAATTGAGATGTTGGTGCCACAGTACCGGGCAAAGACCGAGACGCTACTTCCGATGTTGGAGGAGGCCACAACTGCGCTTTCGCAATCACTCGGTTCGGTAGCGGGAATTTCAGCGGTCAGTGAGAGTGCAGTACCACGACCAATTATGGCAGGGGGAACCTTAGAAGAGGCGCTTGAGCGTGAGGTTACAGCCAAAGCAGTAGAGGCGAAGCCGATGGTAGCACAAGCCGTAAAGGCATTAGTAACAGGTGGATCTGCTTTTGAAAAGTCTGCTATTGAAAAGTAGCTTGAACGTTCAAACGGGTAGCTAAAGTAGTCATGGCAAAGGACGCAAACGATTTCGGACTAACGGACGAGCAGGTTGCGTTGCGTGATGAGGCCCGTAAGTTCGTTCAACGCGAGATTTTGCCTGTTGCTGCGCGTTATGATGAGGAGTCGCACTTTCCGCGCGAGGAGATCGCCCGCGCTCATGCTGTAGGATTAATGAATATCGTCCAACCCGCCGAGTTTGGGGGACTTGGGCTTAATTATCACGACAGCTGTTTGGTGATCGAGGAGTTGGCGGCTGGATGCTCGGGCTTTACAACCTCAATTGTTGTTAACGATCTGGCGCAGCTGCCGATCATGATCGGCGCAACGCAGGCGCAGAAGGAGCTTTTCTTGCGACCGATTGCTGAGGGTGGCAAACTCGCTTCCTTTTGCTTAACCGAACCCGGGTCAGGTTCAGATGCCGCTGGCTTAACGACTGAGATTAAGCCGGATGGTGAGGGATATCGGATAAATGGAACCAAGCAGTGGATCTCCAACGGTGGTTATGCAGATCAGTTTACGGTGTTTGCAACTCTGGATCGTGCTCTTAAGCATAAGGGGATCTGTTGTGTAGTTGTCCCTGGCGATGCCAAGGGGATTACTCGTGGTACTCATGAGCGTAAACTTGGACAGCGCTGCTCTAATACTGTGCAGCTTTCGTTTGATAACGTTTATGTTCCAGCCGATCATATGATTGGCGCCCCCGGTGAGGGATTTAAGATCGCCATGCGCACGCTGGATTGTAGTCGTCCGATGACAGCCTCAATCGCGGTTGGAATTGCGCGTGCTGCATTTGAACATGCTTTGCGCTACGCCGGTGAACGCAAGGCTTTCGGTAAGCCGATCGCTCAACAGCAGGCGATCCAGTTTATGTTGGCCGATATGGCGACAAATATTGAAGCTGCGCGATTACTAACGTTGCGATCCGCGCAGTTGCTTGATTCTGGCGCTCACTCCGCATTGCAATCGAGCATGGCCAAACGGTTTGCTGCGGATATGGCGATGGATGTTACGACCGACGCCGTACAGATCTACGGTGGCTATGGCTACACAAAGGATTATCCAGTTGAGAAGTTAATGCGGGACGCTAAATTAATGCAGATATATGAGGGCACAAGCCAGATCCAGCGGATCGTAATCGCGCGCGAGCTGTTAACTTCCTAAGCTACCCACTTCACAAACTCAAACCGTCGCCCATCAAACAGGCCACGATCGCTCAATTTCAGCTCGGGAATCACCAATAACGCCATAAATGATAACGTCATAAATGGAGCGCGCAGTGTCGAGCCAAGGCCGCGCGCGGCAGCGTCAAGCTTGGCGTATTGGGCACCCGTAGTTGCATAGTCAGAGTTTGTCATCAGTCCAGCAATTGGTAACGGCAACACCTGACGGGTGCTTGGTCCAACTACCGCAAGGCCGCCACGCGAGTCTGTTATCAATGTTAGCGCAGCGATGAGATCCTCAAGGCTGGTTCCAACCGCGATCAGATTATGACAGTCGTGTGCAACGCTTGATGCAATTGCGCCGTGCTTGAGGCCAAATCCTTGAACTAGTGCTAGGGCAGGCGGCGCACTTTGATAACGGCTAACTACGGTTAGTAAACAGAGATCGTTCGTCAGATCCACTACTATGCGCTTGCCACTTCGCGGAGTAGGTAGGGATATTGATTCAGTTACAAGCATGCCGTCGCGTGCACGTATAACACGAGCCTGTTTGCCAGAGACGCTCAGGTTAAACTGCGCAGGCGAGAGATCCGGCGCAACAAACTGATTGGGATGTTCTGAATCTGTATATGGGGTTTGCGGGGCCCCATCATCGGCAACGCACACACCAGCACTAAATGCCTGTTTAATTCGCATCTGCTGCAAACTCTCGACCAAGATCAGATCTGCGCTATCGCCTAAAGCTAGTAATCCCAGGTCAAGCTTGTAGTATCGTACTGGCGTAACGCAAGCTGCGGTCAGTATGTCCCAAAGCGCTAAACCACGATCCAGAGCGCGCTTAACGATGCGGTTAATGTGGCCTTCTAAGAGATCATTAGGGTGCGAATCGTCAGTGCAGAACATGATCCGCTCGGGGAATCGCGCCAAGAGGTCAATCAGCGCCTCAAAGTTCTTGGCGGCGCTGCCCTCACGAATTAGCAGGTACATGCCGCGTTGCAATTTATCGAGTCCCTCCTCAAAAGTGAAAGCCTCGTGGTCGGTGGTAATACCAGCATCGATATATCGTTGAAGGTCTTCGCCGCGTAAGCCAGGACAGTGACCGTCGATCGGTTTGTTATATCGTTGTGCAGCAGCGATCTTGGCCAAAACCTCCGGATCGCCGTTAAGAACCCCGGGGAAGTTCATCAACTCGGACAGATAGCCGTGGCGCGGTTCCGCCAGTAGTCGTGCCACGACTTCGGCATCCAATTCAGCCCCGGCAGTTTCAAAGCCAGTTGCTGGCACACAGGAGGGAACACCAAATAGGATCGAGATCGGACTGCTTCGAGCACTGTGGTGCATAAAATCTATGCCAGCCTCACCAAGCACATTCGCAATCTCATGGGGATCCGAAACGGTAGCTAAAGTTCCCATCGTTGCTACTGCGCGACCGAACTCAGCGGGAGCTAGCATTGAGCTTTCAACGTGAACGTGGGCGTCTACGAATCCTGGAAGTATAAACGGTCCGCTAGCAGTAAGGGGATCACTACACTCCCGCAATCGCTCAATTCCAGTGATTCGACCGTCGGTGATTGTAACTGATCCACTAAACGCTGAGCGGTTTACTACGTCGAGGACTGTACCTGACAGGAGGTGAGTGGGCATAAGTTAGTTTTGAATCACGCAGCTTTGGATAGTAACCCCACGCCTAAGATGTCGCCACCCTAGTAATAGCCGAAAGTAGCTGCTGCTCTGTGAACGGCTTATGCAAAAAGACTAGATCGGACTGTAGGCCCAGTTTGACTACTTGGGGAACCTTATGAAGTCCCGACATCATCACGAATCGTGTTCTCGGGTTGATCTGGCGCAGCTCCTGATAGAGATCGAATCCGTTTAGCACTGGCATTGAAAAATCGACAAAAACGAGAGCGAAATCTGGGCAAGCTGCGAAGATGTGAGTGGCTTGAGAACCATCACTAGCAATCCGAACTGTACAGCCAAAGTCCTCCAGCATCATCTGCAAGACCTCGCGCAGTAAAGGTTCATCGTCTACTACCAGTACTTCACAATTGGCTAGTGCAATCTTGGACATGCCGGGTCTATCGGAGTTTCCTTGCCAAACTTAAGTAAATGCCGTGAGTATAGCGGATTGCAGAAGCTGGGATATCGCTCGCGACTTTTGCCAACCGATATAGATTCGCGAAAGCGTATCAAGACAGCAACCTATAGCGAATAATATCATAAGGCGTAACCGTTCACGGAGGTGGGTAATTATATACACTTTTGGTGAATTGTTTCATTGTTAGATATTTCAAGACCTATTATCCTTTCTTGTCGCCCCTAAACGGGCATATTCTGTGAATGGGTGCCAACTTGTATATGGGAGACATTAAGTGAAAGCCGTCATTCTTGCCGGTGGCCTCGGTACGCGACTTTCCGAAGAGACCACCTTTAAGCCCAAACCGATGCTAGAGATCGGTGGTATGCCGATTTTATGGCACATAATGAAGATATACGCTTCATATGGCATTGGTGATTTTATAGTATGCTGTGGGTATAAGGGTTATTTAATCAAAGAGTATTTTGCCAACTACCGTTTACACAACTCTGATGTCACATTTGATCTGAAGAATAACCAGGTTGAGGTTCATCAGCATCAGGTTGAACCATGGAGAATTACTTTAGTTGATACCGGCGAAGCGACTCAGACCGGTGGTAGGTTAAAGCGGGTTGCATCATATTTGCAAAATGAGAGCTCTTTCTGTTTAACCTACGGTGATGGCGTTGCCGATATTAACATTGCTGAACTAATTAAATTTCACAATCAGCATGGAATGTCGGCCACTGTAACAGCTGTTCGTCCTCCGGGCCGATTTGGGGCTATGCGATTGAATGGAGATCGGGTAACGGAATTCTCAGAGAAGCCGGATGGCGATGGAGGATTAATTAATGGTGGATTCTTTGTGCTTTCATCGGCCTGCTTAGAACTAATTGATGGGGATTCTACAGAGTGGGAGCGTGGTGTTATGCCTAAGTTGCTTGAGCACGACCAACTTATGGCATTTAAGCATCTAGGATTCTGGCAGCCTATGGATACACTTAGAGATAAGAACTACCTGGAGGAACTCTGGAAGAGTGGAAGCGCCCCGTGGAAAACATGGTGATCCTCTCTAGTCCCTTATGGAATGGAGTACCGGTTTTTATTACTGGACATACAGGGTTTAAGGGCTCCTGGCTATCTTTCTGGCTTCAAGAGCTAGGTGCCAAAGTTCATGGATATGCGCTCGATCCGCTCGGTGGAGCAAACTTATTTGATACCCTGAGACTTAGTGAAAAAGTGGAATCAGATACGCGAGCTAACCTAAAGGACATCGCTCATCTGAGAGCTGCGCTAAATATTGCTCAACCACGCGTCGTGTTTCATCTGGCGGCCCAAGCATTTGTCAATGAAGGATACATAAACCCGATTGAAACATTTGAGACAAATGTTTTGGGTACTGTCAATCTACTCGAGGCACTTCGTGAGTTACAGTGCGTCAAGGCCGTAGTAATCGTCACGTCTGATAAGGTATATCAGGTTACGGAATCAGCACATCGCCATCAGGAATCGGATCCCTTAGGCGGCGAAGATCCTTACAGTGCAAGCAAGGCCGCTGCCGAAATGGTCAGCGCATGTTATCGAAGCAGCTATTTTCAACAAAGTACTACTCAGAATTCAGTTAGAATAGCGACAGCTCGGGCTGGCAATGTAATTGGCGGCGGGGACTGGTCACCCAATCGGCTTGTTCCCGATTGTCTCAGTGCATTTAGGAATGGAAGCCCGGTTAAGCTTCGATTCCCCACAGCAATTAGGCCTTGGCAACATGTAATTGAAGCGTTGAGTGGATACCTGCTGTTGGCAGAAAAGCTAATGGCATCGACATCTGAGGAGTATTCGCGTGCCTGGAATTTTGGTCCCGCTGAGTCTAGCGATGCAACCGTTGCAGAGATTGCCGAAAAATTGGCCACACTTTGGGGTACTGGAGCTAGTATCGAATATGACAAGGGTACCGCTCGGATTAAAGAGGTACAACAATTGAGATTAGATGCTTCGCTGGCGAACAGAAAGCTTGGCTGGCAACCACGACGGAATCTTGATATGGCACTTCGTGAAACTGTTGAGTGGTATAAAGGCTGGGTGAATAATTCTGATATGGAAGTATTAACTCGTTTGCAGATCCAGCGTTATTGTTACCTCGGACGATTTGGTGATAATTGAATGAGGATAAGTTCGACACCAATTGAGGGCGTTCAGTTGATTTGCTTTACTCCGAGATCGGATGAACGTGGTAGCTTTGCGCGTATATTTTGTGACGAGGAGTTATCATCCATTATTCAGTCGCGCCAAATTCGACAAATGAATTTATCCCGGACAACGGCGGTCGGTGCCGTTAGAGGGTTACATTATCAGCACCCGCCACATAGCGAGATGAAGATTGTTACCTGTCTAAAGGGGCGTGTCTGGGATCTGGCCCTCGACCTGAGAAGGGGGTCGACAACGTTTCTACAATGGTACGCCACTGAGCTTTCTCCAGAGAATCACCTAATGCTTGTTGTACCTGAAGGCTGCGCACATGGCTTCCAAGCACTAGAGTCGGGAAGTGAGCTACTTTATCTGCATACCGCACGATATGCACCCGGTAGTGAAGGAGGGGTAAAGTTTGACGATCAAAGGTTAAAAATTACTTGGCCGCTCGCGGTTACCGAAGTTTCAGAGCGCGATCAATCTTTTCAAGCCTTATCCGCTGAGTTTATGGGAGTGCTATGACAAAGTGTCGTCACTGTGCTGCTTCTCTACATTTATCATTGGTAGATCTGGGAAGCGCCCCGCCATCGAATGCATATCTCAATGATCAATCGTTACAAACTCCGGAAAAATGGTATCCTCTTCGGGTGATGGTTTGCCAGAGATGTTGGTTAGCTCAGACCGAGGACTTTGCTCAAGCGAGTGAACTGTTTACAGCCGACTACTCTTATTTTAGTGGAATATCAACTACTTGGCTTGCGCACTGTGAAAATTTTGTCATCGAAGCCACCCGACGATTCAGGCTCGATAGTAAATCCTTGGTCGTTGAGTTAGCGGCTAATGATGGTCACCTTTTGCAGTACTTTCAAACACGTTCCATTCCATGTCTTGGTGTTGAGCCAACCGCAAGTACAGCCGCCGTGGCGCGTCACCGAGGACTTGCGATTTTAGAAGCCTTTTTTTCTTCAGCCTTGGCTAGTCAACTTGTAAGTGAGGGGCCCAAGCCTGATCTTATTGTTGCAAATAATGTATTGGCGCATGTGCCGGACATCAATGATTTCATCAATGGAGTTGGTATCTTACTGAGGGCAGATGGCGTCGCAGTGTTTGAGTTTCACCATTTATTGAGATTAGTTGAAGGCGCCCAGTTTGATACGATTTACCATGAGCACTTCTCGTATCTGTCCCTAATTGCCGCGCAGAAATTATTTTCCAGCAGAAATCTAGAGATATTCGATGTAGAGGAACTTGAAACACACGGTGGAAGCTTAAGGGTTTATGTACAGCATGTTGGAACTGGCAGATTTGAAACGTTAGCAGCTGTACGCAATGTTCTAGAGAAGGAAGAGCGGGCAGGAGTTACCTCGGAGGCGTTTTATCATGGGTTCCAGTTAAGTGTTCAGAAGATAAAGATAGATTTTGTTAGCTTTTTAATAAACGCGTGTAAGAACGGACAAAGTGTTGCTGGATACGGCGCGGCTGCCAAGGCAAATACACTTTTGAATTTTGCCGGAATCCGTAGGGACCTAGTACATTTTATTGTCGACAGAAGTTCAGCGAAGCAGGGTAAGTTTATGCCCGGTAGTCACATTCCGATAGTTAACGAAGAGTTTTTAAGGAGCACAAAACCTGATTATATAGTCATTTTCCCCTGGAATATTCGTGAAGAGGTGACTCGACAATTAGGATATATAAGGGGCTGGAATGGTCGATTTGTAACAGCAGTTCCAGAATTGGTTGTGGAGGGGATGTGCGAATTGCCCTAACCGGTGCTAGCGGTTTTATTGGTCAGCATGTTTTGGCTGAGCTGTTGCAACGTGATGTCACGATTGTACTCTTACAGAGGGATCTCAACAATGATTTGCCCAACTGCGACCAGGTGGAACGGGTTATTCTTGACATTCAAAACGCCCCCAATAATAACTTTGAACGATTGGGTCGGCCTGATGCTCTATTACATTTGGCGTGGGGCGGATTGCCAAACTATTCGTCGCAACATCATCTATCACAGGAGCTTCCAGCGCATTATGCGCTACTTTCTAAGATGGTTTGTGATGGTCTGCCGAGACTACTTGTCGCGGGTACATGTCTGGAGTATGGAATGCTTGGTGGAAAACTAACTGAGGAGCTAGAGGTTACTCCCGATACAGCTTATGGCAAAGCAAAAGATTCTCTTAGGCGCCAGCTCCAGGATCTTCAGGCCACCAAGGATTATCAACTAGTCTGGACTCGAATATTCTATACTTATGGAACGGGCCAGAATCACAACACCCTTTTTCAACAGCTCAGAGCTGCTGCTGAAAGTGGTCAGAGCTCGTTTGATCTTTCAAGCGGGATGCAGCTACGCGACTACCTTCCAGTAACCGAAGTTTCCAAAGCGCTTGTTACTCTCTCGCTAGCAAACAACAATCAAGGAGTAGTTAACATCTGTTCCGGACACCCTATCGCAATCAGAGAGTTAGTCGAAGGCTGGGTCAAGGAATACAACTGGCCTTTGAAACTTAATTTTGGAATATTACCTAATCGCTCGTATGAAGCGCCTGAAGCGTGGGGGGATCGCTCAAAGCTGGACCAGGTGCTTTGTCCTGGGGCTAGGGGCTAACCTAACGTTCAGTACCGCACCACTACCTAGCAAACTTTCAATTATAAATAGTGCTATTGAAAGAGTAAAAAGCACTGGGAATAGAGCAATGAGTGCGGTGCGTTGCATTACTTTTGGCGACCGCTCACCCACTGGACCACGTTGCTTTAGCATTCTGTATAATAAATTGAAGTCAAAGCCGATTGCATTCATCAGACTTTGAAGCCAACCAAAGACGCCATACTCAAGTGAAAATGAGTCGTGATCAATGACCTCCATTTGACAGCTGTTGGCCAAGGCGCTCAATGAATCAATGCTAAAATGGGTCAGATGTCTGTTTGGATCTAAGTGAAACCAGATACCCTGAAATAGTTTTGCCTGAAGACTATCAATGTTTGGAACAGACAGAAAAAGTATGCCATCTTTCGATAAAAGCTCCTTGGCACGGTTTAATATAAGTCCCGGCTCCTCAATATGTTCTAAAGACTGCCACATAGTAATTACGTCGAATCTTTCATTAACCTCGGCTGAAAATGGATCGACTAAACTGATTGTGGATCTATTCTGCAAAAGTAGCCGTCCTGCTGGTGATGGTTCATAACCGTAGCGTCGCCAGTTGGTACTTATTCCGGCCAGAAACTCCCCATCTCCGCACCCAATATCAAGTATTACTCCTGCCTTACGACCACCCAAAGCTTTTCGTCGACGCTCAATCTGGAAAAGGCCAATTGCTAAGCGATTCAACAGATTTTTGGCGCTTTTTTCCCCGTAGTATCCTGCGCCGTAATAATCAATTTTCGAATCTGAAATGGAGGCAATGGCGTTAGATACTGAGTATATGGCAGTACAATCATTACAACGCACTATTGCAATGGATGGTTGAGACGGATTGTCAGCATTTACGCCCTGATACAATTGGGAACGGGTGGCGGACGAACAGATCGGGCAGAGATGTGATTCTACTTCCATAGCTTCGTTATAGTTCGGTCCACTACATACAGAGGGCGCTCAACGCCATTCTTATAGGTGCGTGCAAGGTAAACGGCGACAAATGGCAAGGTCAGCAACGTGTACAGAAACAGCAATATGACGGCGCAGTTTGCAACATACTGAAGATTTGGACTATGGATGATCGCGGCGATGAATGCCGCGAGAAACAGTGGTGAAAGATATAATGGCAGGCGTAGGGGCAGGGTAGTACCAGCTAGAATACCTCCTATCGCAAATTGAATTAGCGCTAGAGCATTGTAGTGTGACTGTCCTCCAATTCTAGCCTGACGCTTATAATCAATCCCCACTCTATGAAAGCCAACAAATCCGAGCTCTGTTCTAAGAAACGGGTACGTAGTACGTGATTTTAGAATGCTATCGCGAACCTCTTTAGTAATCATCGCAAATTCTGACATCCATACAACAACCTCGGAATCAGCGACTAATTTATTCAATAGATAAAATTGCTTGCGAAGGTAGGTCAAAAGCCTGGGTTCGCTACGATTTGATCGTATTCCATATACAATCTGTGCCCCCTGCCGAATTTTGTCTAAAAACTGTGGCAGTAGCTCCGGTGGATCCTCACAATCCACATCAATTGCACAGTATAGATCGGACTCAATCTCACTGAATCCCGCGACAAGCGCTCCCTGATAACCAAAATTACGAGCGAGACTCAACACGCCAAATCGGGGATCCTCTGATATTTGACGCTGAATAATGCTCAGTGATTCGTCGGTACTACCATTGTTTATGAATAGTACTCGTGCGATGACATTCTCGGGCATGTCATTCAAAACGATTTTGGCGCGTGCACAGAAGTCCGCTAAGCACTCAGCTTCATTGAATACACAGGTTAAAACGGTCAATACTTGAGTCATACGAAATCAAACCTAGGGAAATGAGTGGATTCTGCGCATGCTACCCTAAGCTTATTTGCAATATTCGCCAATGGCCCCAGCCTGGTCGAATTTGATTAGTGTAAACTCTGCCTTATTTGATTGCCATACAATATTAGAGAATCGCTGCTGGCAAGCATAATCGCTAAATCCAAGTCCACTTTCTAAAACTAGATAATCAACTCTAAACTCCCGCAAAAGATCGCAGACTGTGGTCTTTGAAAGGATGATAGGTAACAGCGCGCAGTCGAACTTTCGCAGCACCTGAAAGAACCCGAGTCCAGCAGCAATTGATTGCTCGGAGATCGTATCAAACGAACTTGGACAGGGACCGATCAAGTCGAGATTGCCCGTAAATAGCCAGGAGGCAAGAAGCTCCGCACGAATGAGATGTTCCCTTTCAGGTCCTACACTAACTAACTGAGGAAATGCCTCGGCCCTTGTAAATACCGTTATCCAGTATGGAAATGTCTGCAGTACTGCAACTTCGCCGCTCGTTCCAGATGCCTTTGCAAACGGTACAGCAGCAATAGAAGATTGGGGTGGAAGCTCACTATCTATGTAAGACATTAGTGAAGAGACCGAATCTGGCCGGGAATTTGCAAAAACGGCGACAACATTAGTGAAGGTTCCAACACTAGATAACGAGATTAGGCCTAGCATTACAACATTTCGCATCCATCGATCTCGAAAGAAGTGTAGAATCAAAAGTACTCCAGATCCAGCAAGCACTGGGTGCAGATAAAACAGAGGAAAGTGGTATGATGTAATCCATCTGCCTAACAACGGCTGAATGTTCATCAATATCAGCTCCGAAGCAAGACAGGCGCCTACCATTATCAGCAAGACAAACCGAGATCTATCTTGACCATTGCTGTCGATACCATTCTGGGCATGCATTTCAATCGCGCGTTTTGCTTGAACACCTAGGTATAGGACTACCAAAAGAGCGATGCATATGATGGGCGAAAGGTAGATATACTTCGAAAAAATTCGCGCTAGTTGTAACTGTAGGTCGATATCATCAGGCCCAGGAGTAAAATTTCTATTGCCTCCAAAAAGCAGCGAAATTCCAAAAGCAGCGACAGCAAGCATACTTGCGAAATAGCTAGAAACATCTGCGGCAAATCTCTTTAATCCTCTATTTTTAGGATTCAAAATTTGATTAATAACTAGCATTGTAAAAACAATGCAAACGATCGACACCCATGCAAATAAATAGACATATATCAAAGCTCCCGAAAGTCCCCCCAACAGGATCATCGACCGCCATTTAATTGAACCACTCATCAATCTTGCCGAAGTAATTCCAAGTACTAGAAAAAATAGCGGATAGCTAACTTGTGTGTAGATTGAACGTAGAACTGGCAAGCTAGGGAAGAAATTATGAGAGTGTACTAGAATATTTTCTGGTAGCCACAGCCTTAGATCAATGGCACCGGAAAGTGCGAAAATCCATGGAAGAGTCAAAGTAACCAACGCCGACGTAAATGCGGAAGAATTATCCTTGGCTAGTCGTCTAAAGGTCAAAAATAGAACCAAGAAGGATGCAAAGAAGCAGGCAAGGTCGAGCAGAATTCCCAATTCAACCGGTCTTAGTTCCAGCAGCCTTAAAGCTTTACCCAATATGACATCGACTAATACATGCGGAACTACATGTACGACGGAGTGGCTGATTACTTCATAGGCAGATAAGGTTCCATCTGTAAGGGTAACGAAGGAGGCAATTGGTACATCTGCACTCTTGTCTGGTAACTCAAGATAATAGGACTCATCCCAATCAGATAGAAGAGCTGGGCTATATTTATCGCCCCCAAGATATATAGCTATTGATGGCAGTGAAAAGAATATTGAAAGTAAAACCCCAAGCGGCAAAATTAGCTTCATTTGATTGAGCTTGAATAAAGTGCAGTCATCGAGGCGCTTGTGGTCAAGTAACCATATAGCTCAAGCTGCTGGTTCTCGTTATAAGAATTCATAATAGCGTCTGCGCAAACCGCGAGCTCATGAAACTCGATTCTGACATTATCGGCAAGCCAAATAAGGTCAATTATGGACTGATTCTACGAGCTATCCTGTTTGCGCTTATTCTCTGTGGTCCCTACCTAATAGAGTTTCGCTCATCTGGACCTCACTCGGTCTCAAGCTTCAATGATCTTGATGAAGTGTTGTATCTTAGAGTTGCGATGGAACAAGGTAGGTATCTTCCCCAGGAAGCAATCTACTATGAGCATGCGCAGAATCAGCTCGGAATAATTGAGCTTTTGACCCATTGGCGTCCTGATCAAACACTTACACATTTTCTTGTTGGCAGATTGTCCCAAGTCTTTAATCTCGGAATCTTAGAGCTGAACCTCGTTCTAGATCTATTTGTTATCAGTCTTTGTTACCTACTTTTTTCTCAGATGTTTCTTTTGCTGATTCCTGAGAGACACTATGCCAGCGAAGCTTGTGCTATCTTTGTGCTTGCCTTCCCTTGGACCATCAGTTTAGAAAACTTTTTTACCTTACATTCCTTAGTAGGGGCATGGGGTGCTGTGCTGCCAGGCCTTGGCCATACAACGTTGCCCGTGATGGAGGGACTTGAAGCACAGCTCTCAACCATATGGCTAGCTATTTGTGTTACGATCTGGCTCAAAAGTCGAAGGCGCGGGGGCTATCGTTATCTGATTTTAGGAGCCGCCAGCGGAGTAGCGATATATGTATATACCCTGGAATGGATGGCGGTTTCGGTTCTTTTCCCAATTCTGGTTGCATGTGATTGGATTTTCTGTGCTAGACCGCTTAATGACCGATCCGAGAGTCGCTGGCCATCACTCTTAGGCTCCATCGGATTTTTCGGCGCGGCGAATATTGTAGTGGCACTTCCGGGCATTCTGATAATTTCTAGGTTAAAGCAACACGGCTATATTTTTATTGATGACTTATCAATTTATAGCACAGTATTTTATGCACCCACCGAGTGGATAGTATTGGCACTAGTTTTCATTGCCGTACTCTATTCCCAGCGCAATCGTGAGAGGTCTGAACTTCGATTAGTACTCGCGCTAATTCTCTCTTTAATTCTTTCGGAGCTAGTTCTACTAAATATACAGCCGCTCACTGGGGTTGCAACGGTCGGAATCTTTATCGTTGGCACCTTTACGCGTCCGCTATTAACAGGCGCCGTTCTGGCACTTGTTTTTTGTGGCCTAGCTCGTTTCAAATTGCTTAGGATAGTAAGTAAGGTTTTGGTCTGGGGATTGTTGCTATTAGCACTAACCGCAAGCCAGTCACGTTTTGCGGCAACAAGGAGTGAGGATAATGAGTTAAGCGCGTTGATTAGTGCTGTTGAACAACAGACTCCGAAAGAATCCGTGCTTGCGATGCTTACTTTTAATAGGCCATTTCAGCAAAGCACTCGTGAGTGGGATTGGCGTTGGACCCCGAATGCAGTAGCGGCGATCGCCGATAGGCATCTACTCAAAGAGGCGCTGGGCCTGGAGTGGGGCGCCCTTCCCCCAATAGAGAATATTGAGCGTGAGCTTGCATTAAGCACTCTTTTTACCGGGACACCAACACTATTGCGTGCCTGTGATTTTGAACTGCGAACCCAACCAAAAGCGATATTTTTTCAGCAGTGGATTGCAGTTCAGCTATCTCGTAAATTTGCTTGTCAAGTTGCAAAGGAGACTATCCGTAGTGCCTCAGCTTGTCAGATGATCCAACGTTTTCGGATTGATTTTGTGATCTGGGAGCCCCACCTAACCCCAACGAAACCAGCCTTTCTTGAAAAATCTGCCGAAATGGTATGGCGCAGCAACTCAGGACGCTATGAGTTGCTAAAACTTGACCAGAAAGTGGCAACAAGAATTCTCTGTGAATAGTGGTCACGATTAAGACTAGTGGAATATCAGATTATATAGCGATTATCAAAAGTCGGTGCCAATAAAATTGGCAAGCCTTTTGATATTAATCGCTATAGGTTGCTGTTTTGATTCGCTTTTGCGAATCTATAGCGGTTTGCAAAAGCTATTATATCGCTCGCGACTTTTGCAACCGCTCTATATCTCGCGCTTTACTTCATCGCTGCAACAAACCGCGCATTAACTTCGTTCCAGTTAAGCACGCTCCACCAGCTCTTTAGGTAATCAGCGCGACGGTTGCGGTAGGTGAGGTAGTAAGCATGCTCCCAAACATCAATTCCGATAATTGGGGTGCCCTTTTTCTCAACAACATCCATCAATGGATTATCTTGATTGGGGGTTGACGTGATCGCTAGTTTCTTGTCGGGAGTAACAATTAGCCAGCTCCAGCCAGATCCGAACTGATTCAATCCGCCAGTGTTTAGCCCTTCCTTTAACTTTTCTGGCCCACCAATGTCTGCTGCAATCCTATCCGAGAGCTCCTTTGAAGGCGCGCCGCCTTTACCCTCCGGTGCCATAAGTTGCCAAAAGAGGGAGTGGTTGAAGTGCCCTCCGCCGTTATTGCGAACAGCTGTCGGGTATTTTGAAATCGCCGCCATAATCTGTTCCAGCGACATCGATCCCAGCTCAGGAATCTTGCCTACCTGCTCATTTAGTTTATCGATATAGGCCTGGTGATGCTTGGTATGGTGTATAGTCATCGTCTCGGCATCGATGATTGGAGCGAGTGCGTCAACTGAATATGGAAGGTTTGGTAGTGTAAACATTTGGTTTGCCTCTGCTTTTTTTAATTTAATAACCGGTTCTGCAATGCCGCCAACTACAGCCAGACTTGAGATAGCTACGATAAACTCCCTGCGGCTGAATCCCCTGCGGTTTATCGGTGTCACCTTTCTCTCCAGTATTATCCTCTAGTTGGATACCACTCAAGGCGCACCTACCACAAGGGCAGCGTCCCGGAGCATGACCACGACCGAAATGACGGGCGGACGTCGGTCTATCGCAGAGCTTGCAAGATGCCCCGTCTCCGGCGCAAACTCGAACGTTGCTGGCTTAATTTGGGAGATAGTTTGCGATGTTGCCCGGCATTGAGACACTAAGAAAGGTCCTAATTGGAGCCACGACAGTGGCGTCGGCAGTGGCGCTTCTCACAGCATGTGCCCCCGATCTCCCTCCCGAGCCGTTGCAGGAGCCGCAGGATGAGCAATCAATTCAGCACGGAGCTCAGTTAGTTGTGGGATTAGCCGCCTGCGGCTACTGCCACGGCGCGATTAGCGATCCCCGCGCGCCACTGTCTGGCGGGCGCTTTCAGAGTGATAAGTATGGCCCGGTGCAGGCTGGTAACTTAACTCCATCAACGATGGGAATTCAGGATTGGAGTACCTTTGAGATTGTACAGGCGATCCGCTTAGGCGTTGGTCAAAACGATCGCCAACTTTCAACCGAGATGCATTCTGGATATGAATGGATGTCGGATCGTGATGCATTGGCGATCGTCGCATACCTACGCACACTAGCCCCAATCAATCAGTCCACCGTTAAGCGAGAGGTCGGCTTTGTCGAGCGCAATACAGTTGGGCTTATGGAACGAAAACGTGAGGTAGTAGGGTATATCCCAGCAATTAATCCGCGCTATGCGATGCAGTATGGCCAGTACTTAGTTGATCATGTGGCGCGCTGTTCAAGTTGCCACAGTAAGCCCGACACGCTTTTGACTGACGAAGCCTACCTGGATGGTGGAGCTGTGATTCGAACTGTGCAGGGTGAGCGGATGGCTCCGAATATTACCGGCTCAAAAGTATATGGAATTGGTGATTGGAATGTTACCGAGATCGTCCATTATCTAAAGAGGGGCGAGCGTCCCGATAGGTCAGTTGTCGAGAATGTCTATTGTCCAACCCAGTTCTATGCAAATGCTCTCCCGAGTGATTTGCGCGCCATTGCTCAGTACCTACTAGCCGTTGTCCCAGAGTAAGCGCACGTGCAGATCTTAGCGATTGAGACTAGCTGTGATGAGAGTGCGGTGGCAGTCCTAGATTACCGTGGTCCCGGTGCTCACACGTTATCTAGCGATCTGATCTCATCTCAGATTGAACTCCATGCTGAGTACGGAGGGGTAGTTCCTGAACTTGCTGCTCGTGAGCATCTTACAAATCTGCCGATCCTCTTTGAGCGCGCCCTTGAGCAGTCAGCGATTACGCGCGATCAGATCGATCTGATCGCGGTCACCCGGGGACCGGGGCTAAAGGGGTGCCTGTTGGTCGGAGTTGATTTTGCGCGTGGTCTTGCAGCGGCGTTGGCGAGGCCACTCTTGGGGGTAAATCATATCGAAGGTCACCTATTTGCACCGATGCTTGATAATCCAGCTTTACAAGCGCCATTTCTCGCCTTGGTAGTTTCAGGAGGCCATACTGAGATCGTCTTAGTTGAGGCGCTTGGACGTTATAAAGTGATAGCTCGCACCACCGACGATGCTGCGGGAGAAGCCTTTGATAAGTCAGCTAACCTGATGTCGATACCTTACCCCGGTGGAGCAAAGTTAGCTGCACTGGCAGATCAGTTTCACGGAACCGAGATTCCGACGGATCTAAAGCTCCCTCGAGTAATGCGTGGCGAGGTGAATTTTAGTTTTTCCGGATTGAAGACAGCGATTGCGTTACTCCTTAAACGCGAACAGCGTAGCGGCCCAATGAGCGATCTGCGACGAGTTGAGGTTGCGGCAGCAATCCAGCACTCGATCGTAGACGCGCTAATCGACAAGTTACGCGCAGCAATTTTGCAAACCGGGGTTGGTACTATTGTAGTTACCGGAGGCGTTTCCGCAAATCGTGCGCTCAGGCTTGCAGTGACTGGATTATGCGACACGCAAGGTGCGCCAATTCAGGTGTTTTTTCCAGCTACTCAACACTGTATGGATAACGCTGCAATGATCGCTTTGGTAGCAGGGATGCGATTTGCGCAGAACCACTATGAGTTAGGTTGGAGCGGAGTGATAAGTCGATGGCCACTGGAGCAGTTGAAGTGAGGCGTCGGAGTCAGCGATGACGATGCCCAACTCAAGACTCGCGCCGGTCGGTGTTGCGAAGACCGGTCGCTGTGAATCGTGTCGCCTGCGTACTGATTGCTGCATCTGTGCGCTAACCCCAGCGTTGCAGATTACAACCCGTGTAGTACTTGTTGCTCCAATGGGCGAGCTATCGAAGCCCTCAAACACTGGAAGGCTGGTGCATGCCGCACTGCCAAGTAGCGAGCTCCTGGTATACGGCGCGCCGCATCAACCGATCTCTTTCGAGGCGATCGAACCGGCAGGTGCGGTTCAATTATTTCCAGGACCAAACTCCAAGGTACTTAACGCTGAGACCATCTCAAAGCTGCCCAAACCCCTTACATTATTAGTGCCTGACGGCACCTGGAGTCAGGCGCGGCGCATATCGCAGCGCATCACAACTGAACTACAGCTACCGTATGTGACCCTAGAATCGGTGCCCCAATCTCAGTATTTACTAAGACGCAATCGGCGTAGTGGAGGAGTATGTACCATTGAGGCCGTGGCCCTGGCATTAGCGGTGCTGGAATCGCCAATGGTAGCGCAATCACTGATGAACTTCTTTGGCGCATTAGTTGTACGCACCCTCTGGAGCCGTGAGACGGTGGAGCTGTTTCCAGGGGAGCGCAAGGCTCGCGAGCGGTTACGGATTGACCAAGGCGCTTCCCTCGTCTAAAACCGCTGTGGCCATGAAACTCTCCGTAATCATCCCCTGCTATAACGAACGCCTAACGATAGAGGCGATTATTGACGCGGTGCGCGCTGCGCCGGTGGCGGCAATTGAAATTATAGTAGTCGACGATTTCTCAAGCGACGGCACCCGGGAGCTCTTGCATGGGCCGTTAGCGTCCAAAATCGATCGCGTTGTGTTCCATGAGTGCAACATGGGTAAGGGGGCTGCGCTACGCACCGGATTTCAACATGCAACCGGAGACGCAGTTGTCGTTCAAGACGCAGACATGGAATACGATCCCCAGGAATATCCGCTGCTTCTGGATCCGATCGCCAAAGGCCGTGCGGATGTGGTGTACGGTTCGCGCTTTGCTGGCGCCGGACCGCACCGTGTCGTTTATTTTTGGCACATGGTTGGCAATAAGTTTTTAACGCTACTCTCCAACATGTGCACGAATATCAATCTGACCGATATGGAGACCTGCTACAAGATGTTTCGCCGTGAGGTGATTCAGTCGATTACGATTGAAGAGAATCGTTTCGGATTTGAGCCCGAGATTACCGCTAAGATCGCCCGCAAAGGTGTGCGAATATTCGAGGTGGGTATCTCGTACTACGGTCGGACCTATGCAGAGGGAAAGAAGATCGGCTGGCGTGATGGTTTCCGCGCGATCTATGCGATCTTAAAATATAATCTGTTCATAACTGGCCAGCACTTAAAAATTTAATGGAACATTGCCCATGCCCCTCAGGGGCCGATTTGCGGAGCAAATCGGGGGTGACAACAAGTAACTGGTCAAAAAAAAGCTGCCCCGATCAGGGGCTGACAAGAAAGGACTGAAAGTGAATCAAAGTAAAACATTCACGAAACACAGCACATTAGGTCTATTCGTTAAAATTATGCTGACCAGTTACATCTGTTCTAAATGGGCCGCTCGATGATAGACAGCCCAACCGCGCAGGAGCAGATATCCGAAACGCAAATTCCACTCGCCGTTGATCTTGATGGCACCCTGATTCCTGGCGACATGTTTCAGGAGTCATTTTGCGCACTCCTGCGTACGGCCCCCTGGATGGTACTTCCATTTCTCTTTTGGCTCCTTCGCGGTCGTGCATACGCCAAACGGCGCATCTTGCGTTATACCGCCCCTAATCTTGATTGCATTCCGTTCTATCCAGAGGTTGTCGAGTACCTACATGAACAGAAGCGCCTTGGACGCACGCTAGTTTTGGCAACAGCTTCTGATATTCAGATCGCTGAAAAGATCGCGGCGCGCTTCGGCGATCTATTTAGTCAGGTCGTTGCTAGCACCGGGGAGATTAATATCACCGGAAGTAATAAGGCGGGGGCACTACAGAAGCTGTTCCCTCAAGGATTTGACTATGCAGGAAACACTGATATTGATTTCAAGGTCTGGAAGGTAGCGCGGCGAGCCGTTGTTGTAAGTCGCAGTGCCAGTTTTATCGCCAAAGCCAGATCTCGGCTTTCGAATCCCATAATCCTGCAACAACCTGGAGATTCCTGGCGCGCCGTCGTGCGCGCCCTTAGGCCGCACCAATGGGTAAAGAATCTACTGATCTTTGTGCCGTTGGTAATGGCCCATCAGATCTTTAATCCAACTAAGGTTATAGCAGTACTTGGCGCATTTGCGGCTTTTAGTTTGTGTGCGTCGGCGGTTTATATTCTGAACGATCTGGTCGACCTTGACAGTGATCGTGCTCATCCACGGAAGTGTCGCAGGCCGTTTGCTAGTGGAGAACTTTCTTTGGCTACAGGGTTAATACTAGCCCCTGCGCTATTTGCTATAGCGCTTTTTTACGCAGCACTGGTGGCGGATAATTTTGTCTCTGTCCTTCTCGCATATGTACTACTAACAACCGCCTATAGCTTGCACCTAAAGCGCATTGCGCTAGTGGATATTCTAGTTTTGGCGGCGCTATATACTCTACGAATCTTTGCGGGTGGTGTTGTAGCCGAAGTCCAGGTTTCGCAGTGGTTGATGATCTTCTCGATCTTTATCTTCTTCAGTTTAGCCGCCGTCAAGCGTGTCGTTGAGTTGGCGCAACTTCGTGAGACAAATGTCAGCAAGGTTGCAGGACGTGGTTACAGCGCAGCGGATCTGGAGCAGATCTCGCAGTTCGGCTCGACGAGTGGATTCATGGCGGTACTAGTACTTGCCCTTTATGTGAGTGGTCGCGAGGTTTCGCAACTTTATTCACACCCCGAGTATATCTGGCTGGTGTGTCCGTTACTTTTGTACTGGATTACTCGGGTCTGGTTGTTGGCACATCGTGGCGTGTTACACGATGACCCGATCGTTTTTGCGCTATCCGATCGGGCAAGCTATTTAGTTGGAGTGCTTGCCGCTGTAATTTTTATAATCGCTAAGTAGAAAAGGGATCCATGACTTTCGGAGAATCGTGGGGGCGAATTCCGCAGGTCAAACAGGAGGTCCATTACCTAAACTGGATCGGTTCCGAAGATCGATTTGATCATCTTTCTAGCTATTTGCCCTATGGCCTGGGTCGCAGCTATGGCGATCTGTGTTTGAATGACGGCGGGGCTATTCTCGTCACTCGTGGCATGCAGAACATGATCGCATGGGATCCGCAGCGCGGAATCTTGCGTTGCGAGTCCGGGGTATCGATCGGAGAGATTCTGCGCTGGAGTATTCCACGTGGCTGGTTCATTCCAGTCTCCCCCGGAACGCAGTTCGTAACGATTGGCGGGGCAATCGCTAACGATATCCACGGTAAGAATCATCACGGTGCCGGAACTTTCGGAAGGCACGTTTTGCGGTTTGAATTACTGCGCTCAGATGGCGAGCGATTACTTTGCAGTCCAAATGAAAATCCAGCAATGTTCGAGGCAACAATCGCTGGTTTGGGATTGACCGGAATTATTCTCTGGGCGGAGCTTAAGCTACGTCCGGTGGCTGGGCCATGGATTGAGTGTCAATCGCTAAAGTTTGGCGATCTTGATCAGTTCTTTGCACTATCAAACAGCTCTGAAAGCGAGTTTGAGTATACTGTCGCCTGGATCGATTGCCTGGGGCGGGGTCGAAACTTTGGTCGCGGGATCTTTATGCGCGGCAATCACCTTGCTACGTCTGGGGCGTCGGAGAAATTGACACTCAAGAAGGGTCCGCAATTCTCCGTTCCGATTGATCTACCCGCTTGGTGCCTTAATCCGATCGTTATGCGGGGTTTCAATCAAGTCTATTATAGTAAGCAGCTTAGATCCTGTATCCAGAAAACGATGCACTATACATCCTTCTTCCATCCCCTTGACGCTGTTGGGAACTGGAATCGGATCTATGGCAAGGGTGGATTCTATCAGTTTCAATGTGTAGTTCCGCGGACTGAACGAGACCGCAATCTGCATCAGATACTTCAAACGGTCGCCGACTCCGGACAGGGATCCTTTCTTGCGGTCCTAAAGGAGTTTGGTGCTTTGCATTCGCCTGGACTACTCTCATTCCCACGGCCCGGAATGACCTTGGCTATGGATATTCCTAATCGAGGCTCGGCTACGCAGAAGCTGCTAGCGAGACTAGACGATATGGTGGCTGAGGCCGGTGGCGCGGTCTATCCAGCAAAGGATGCAACGATGTCGAGTGTGCACTTTAAGCAGTATTTTCCACGTTGGCCGGAGCTTGAAGCGCTCCGGGACAGGCGCATTTCATCGAGTTTTTGGCGACGAGTATCGGGGGATTAGCCGTTCACGGGGGTGCAAAAATTTCGCAAATTAAAAAATTGGGTGCGTTTTTATCCGCCGGAGGGCGGCCCCCCAGAGGGGATAACAAGTAACCGTTCACAGAAAATGCCCCGTTTAGGGGCGACAAGAAAGGAAAAAAAGGTCTTGAAATGACAGATTATGAATCGATTCACCAAAAGTTGCTAAAAATACCCACCCCCCGTGAACGGTTACTCGGGGGAATCGTGACGAGTGTGAAGGAGAAGGGTGCAATGGAGAGAGTAGTAATTTTTGGTGCCACTTCGGCAATCGCCGTTGGAGCTGCGCGCGAGTGGGCAGCACGTGGTGCGGCTATCTACCTTGTGGCGCGAAGTACTGAGAAACTCGATGCACTATCTCGTGACCTAACGGTTCGTGGCGCAAGCGAGGTTAAGTTTGCACAGTTCGATTGCGCCGACTATCGCCGACACGGGGTATTGGTCTCCGAGATCGAGCGCGAGTTTACGTTTGATACTGTGCTGATCGCCTATGGGGTCCTTGGCAATCAGGAGGCGTCTCAGCGCGATTTTTCTCTGGCTGTAGCTGACCTTGAGGTGAATCTGATCTCAGTAATGTCGTTGGTAACTGAGATCGCCAATCGATTTGAGGAGCGCCGCTCTGGACATATCGCTGTAATTACCTCGGTCGCTGGGGATCGCGGTCGCAAGAGTAACTATTTTTATGGCACCGCCAAAGGTGCGCTAGGAATTTTCTTGCAGGGGGTACGGAATCGATTATATCGATCTGGCGTGCAGGTGCTGACGATAAAACCAGGCTTCGTTGCAACACCGATGACGGCACATCTGAAAAGGGGGCCATTGTTTGCAGAGCCTGATTCTGTAGGACGTGGAATTGTTAAGGCGATCGCACGCGGACGTGATGTTGTCTATCTGCCCTGGTTTTGGCTAGTTATAATGCGCATAATTCAACACATTCCGGAGTTTATTTTTAAGCGGATGTCGATCTAGGTGTCTGGATGATGCAAAAGGTACTCTCACTAATTTTCAGTTGCCTGCTCTTAAGCTGCGCCCCATCGATCCCTGATCCCGGAGCGGGTACTTTTATTCTAAAGGATGAGATCTCAACTGTTGAACTAGCACGCCAAGGATTCATCCTGGCTGGGCAGGGGCGCAACATAGATGCCGAGCTGTTGTTTCGCCAAGCGCGTTACTTGTCGCCTGAAGCCCCGAATCTTAAGGAGAACCTAGCGTTAGTGTTGGCCGAAGCCGGGCACTTTGATGAAAGTAAAAGGTTGTTTGAGGAGCTGCTTCAGAGCGCCCCAAAATCGTTACGCTATATGAATGGTCTTGGACGGCTGTACTACGTAACCAAGCGTTATGATCTGGCTACTGAGCAGTATCTCAAGGTGTGGAATCTAGCGGCAGATGTGAATGATATCGCAACTTTGGCGCGAACTGCGCGGAATCTGGCTGTAGTTAGATTCATTGTTGGTGATGAGGAGGGAGCCAAGTGTTACTCTGCACAGTCTGTTACTTTGCAGCCGGATATTACTGAGACTGCGCGCCATGCCCGGCTGCTGATCGGGCTGGGCAATTATAATGAAGCGATCGCGTTTACTGGTCGGTACTTGCAGAGTCAAGGAGGCACGAACGTGGCCCAATCGGCTCCCGGTGTTGTGCTTATGTTGGGTATTGCTCAGGCTGGCGTAGGTCAATTCGAGGCTGCAAGAAGGGCTAGTGAGTCTATCATTAGTAGTCAGGGAATTGATCCCGCTGTGCTAGCTGACGCAAACCTACTGCGCTATATCAGCTTAAAGTATGCACCAGCTTCACCGCTCACCGGAGATCGTGAGGAAAAGGAGCTTGACGACGAGGAGATCGATGTACTGCTCTCGGCATTAAGTGAAGATGAAAAACTCGTTTGGCCAGATAATCTAGTTCAAGAAATCGAGGAGATCCTGAAGGGTAGGAGATAATTGCTCAAAATGGATCATCTTCCAGCCCATCTTCATGCAATTTGGGGCTACCTGACTCGACCTGCCTAATACTGCCATCGAACTTCGCGATATCTTTTCTATCCAGGCGCTGCAACTCCGGCTCAAGTCGATCGAAAATGTCGCGATCAAAAAGGCCGTGCTCATCTGGATTGACACCAAAGCTGCTTCGCCCTGTTCCGTCTAATCCTGTTACAGCTCGTCCTGCACCACCCGGACTATCACCGTACTCATCAAATGCTACTGACATTGTAGCTGGCTCAGTACTGAATTCTGCTAATGCAATATGACTCTCGAAGCGTGTGTACTCAGGCAGGAATGCCAGCCGCACCATCCCTGTTGGGCCGTTTCGTTGCTTGGAGATCAAAAGTTCAGCTGTACCCTTGTCTGGTGTTTCTGGATTGTAGACCTCATCGCGGTAGATAAAGGCGATGATATCAGCGTCCTGTTCAATAGCGCCGGATTCGCGCAGGTCGGACATCATCGGACGTTTGTCGTTACGTGATTCAACAGAACGATTTAGCTGTGAAAGCGCAAGAACAGGTACGCCTAACTCCTTGGCTACCGCCTTTAGTGAGCGTGAGATATCGGAGATCTCCTGCTCACGCGAACTGCTGTAGGTCGGACTGCGCATCAACTGAAGGTAGTCGACCACTATCAATCCCAACGGATGTTCGCGGTGCAGGCGGCGGGCTTTGGCACGCATCTCACTGATCGGTAGGGCCGGAGTATCATCAATAAAGATCGGTGCCTCGGCTATCTTGCTGGCTGCTTCAATCAGTTTGGGGAAGTCACGATCGTTTAATTGACCGATCCTCACTCGGGAATTATCAACCCGTGCCTCCGAGCAGAGCATTCGCAGAACGAGCTGCTCCTTGGACATCTCGAGCGAAAATACAGCAACGGCGCGGTTCTCGTAAAGTCCAACGTGTTGGGCGATGCATAGCGCAAGCGAGGTTTTACCCATCGAAGGGCGTGCCGCGAGAATAATTAGATCTGAAGGCTGCAATCCTGCCGTTATGCGATCGAGATCTTCAAATCCGGTGGGAACACCAGTTACCGGGGATTTGAGATCGTAGAGTTTCTCAACCTGCTTAATGGAGTCCTGAACGAGTTCGCCAACGCGAAAGAATGCCCGCCCAATGCGTTGATCAGAAACACCAAGGATTCGTTGCTCGGCTTGATCAATAAATTCATCAACATCGCCCTCGGGGCTAAATGCCGAATTGATAACCTCGGTAGCTTCGTGGATGACGCGCCGCCGCATCGCCATCTCGCGCACTACCTTGGCATAAAATCCAACGTTAGCAGCGGACGGAACCAGAGTGGCCAATCGCGCTAGGTACTCCATACCGCCGGATTGATCGAGCAATCCCATCGATCGCAACGTTGCAGCTAAAGTTATGACATCGATTGGCTCACGTCTGTCTACCAGCGTAGTCATACCCGTAAATATTGCGTGATGCGCTGCGCGGTAAAAATCTTCAGCCTTAATGCGCTCCATCGCGACGTTGATGGCGTCGTTGTCTAGCATAATGCCGCCGAGCACCGATTCCTCTGCCTCGACAGAGTGCGGTGGAACACGTGAATGGGACTGTGACCCTCGACGTGTATCAGCCGTGTGATTATTTGCGGTGCCCGAAAACTGCATTTTGCGTGAGTTGTTATCCATAGTGGGAGCGCAAGCCTACTACAAGAGGATCGGAGGGTGAAGTGTTACTTGAATCGATTCCTGGAAAACACTAGGTTCTCCAGATCGTCTCCGAGTCCGAAAGATCGATCCATTTGGCGGCTGACTTAAGCACGTCGCCGCTGTTAAATTTGCCAAAATCAGCTGAAAGAGTATCGATCCCGAGCTCCTTAACCATGCCGATTGGGTAGGATAGATCACGGCTGGGGCAAACCACGGTAACGATGCGTTGAACGTTGGTGGCGTTAACTTCTGAGTGTTCGGGTTTGGCAGTCTCGTCGATTCCAACCTCCAAAGGAGTGCCAATTAGAGTTCCAGTCGGTGTTGCCTTAGCGGAGATACCTCCTCCAATCGCCCGTGTTCCCTTTGCTAGCGTAAGTCCCCCGGGTAGGGCACTTCCAGCATGCTGAACGCCATTACCGTTGGCTAAACCTCCATTGGCCGAGAGAGCGTGAACAGCTCCATCCTGAGGCTTATAATCATGTTCGGAATTAAAATTGGTATGCCCAAGTGCAAAAGCAACCATATCGGTCGCCATCTCTAGATCGATACTGACCTGGCGATTTACGCCCTTTGGAGGAAGTCGTTTTACAACGACCTGCAGCCCGGCCCGTGCCACGGCATCCAAAAATGCGTGATGCCGGGAATCATCCTCAAATGGAATTAGGGTGTAGTAGCGGGCGATTACTGGTGTCGCTCCGGCTGTGACGCCGCGAACAAGCGCGGCCATGTCAACTCGCCGGTTCAATCGTCGTGCAGCACGGTCTAGGCCAACTCCGTCGATAAACAGCCCCATCTCACGCTTCTGAGAGCGCCTTACAAATCCCTTCTTAATTGGCGCCTCTTTGATTGCTTCTGGCTTCACGCTCTACCCTTGACCAAATTTTGTGCTCGACCTCGAACACAATATAGGGATTAGGGGGTGCTAGTCAAAGGAGGGGTTCGATAACAGAGCTACTTGATCTCGACCACAGACCCAACATCAAGTTGATAGTAGAGCCGAGAAATATCGGTATCGGCTAAGCGCACACCGCCGATTTCACTGGTCCACATCGGGCCAGAGTGCAGGGGCAGGTCCTGACCAATAAAGAGTGCAAAGTCCCCGAGCGCGCCTCGACGATACCTTTCACGATCACCTTGTGCGGGTGTTTGCAGTCCACGAAGTTGAAAATAGGTGTCGGGAGCATACCAAAGCGGATTGCGCTGTTTGTGAAGCAATGAGTAAACACCAGGGGTTAGGTTTGAGATCCCCTCGCCACTTGCAGCTTGGCGTTCAACTGCCCCCGACATTAACGTTACGGTACCTTTCGATCGATCGATTGAGAGCCACTCGCCAGCAACGGCAAACTGCACCGGCATGAAGCCAAGTAGGGGAGTTGTTCCTACCCCGAACTGCCCACCATCGGTCGCTCCAAACCCAGGAATCGGGCGAGCAAGTACGATCGATCCACTGTTATCCCACCGAAAAGAGTCGTTATTAATTGCCGCAGAGCTGCCGGGAGTCGGACTCTGCGAGGGGCCAGCACACGCCGTAAGTGCCCCAACTAGAAATACTACTATGGAAACCCTGTAAAGCTTCAAGCTAAGAAGTTTAGCGGTAATGAAGTTAGCGCTGTGGGTGCGATAAATCATAATGTCTTCCTATGAGAACTAGACGATCCAATATCGCCAATTGGTTATGTTGTATTTGATGCACAGAGTATGACTTGCGGACTGAACGGACAAGCCTAGGATTGCGATTTTTACCGACTTGGTTAAGACGCGTATAAGGTTTAGGATTCACGGCTATGAAGTACTGCTGGTCGAATCTCCTATCTGTGCGTTGTAGCATCCGTTCTTTGTTATTGTTTCAGATAGTTAGCTCAATTACTGGGTGTCATCTTATTGAGCACCGGTTTCCCGATTCCGAGCTCCAATACGCATCACCAGTAATGGCCAGTGCCAGAATTGAAACGCTGTCTGATAGCCCTACAGTTTTGAAGGGGCGCAAGCTTTCGATGTTGCCATCACCTAAAATTGAATTAACACCGGAGGTTAGACGGGAGCTTCAGGTTTATACCCACCAGAACAGCACGTTCATTGCCAGTGCTCTAAACCGTGGGGAAGAGTATCTTCCGATGGTCCGGCAGATCTTTGCCGATGAAGGGGTGCCGCCGCAGCTCCTGAATTTGGCGATTATTGAAAGCGGGTTCCGTCCGGACGCTAAGAGTCCCGCTGGTGCCGCAGGAATCTGGCAGTTTATGAAATCTACAGCTCGACTTTATGGGTTGAAGGTTACTCCGTACGAAGATCAACGCCATGATCCGATCCTATCAAGTATCGCCGCCGCTCGGCACCTGCGTGATCTATACCTCTCCTACAACGATTGGTTATTGGCACTTGCTGCCTATAATGCCGGATCGGGGTCGATTGATCGGGCCTTGATGCGCACCGGCGCTGAAGATTTCTGGACCCTTTCACGCAAGGCTAAGAACACCAAATTGCGTCGTGAAACCCTGCGATATGTGCCACGATTCGTAGCGATTACCTGGGCGATTGAGAACGATGAAAGGTTTTCTACTAAGGCTGTAGGGTGAATCCTGATATTCGCATCGGTCAGGGATTTGATGTGCATGCCTTTGCTCCGGGAAGGGCACTTTACATCGGCGGGATTGAGATTCCGGCAGCGCGTGGTTTGGAGGGGCACTCCGATGCCGATGTTTTATTGCACGCAATAATTGATGCACTCCTTGGTGCCACAGGACGGGCCGATATCGGAACCTATTTTCCGGATACCGATCCGCAGTGGCGTGGAGTGCGTAGCACAAAGCTTCTAGGTTCTGTTATGCAGGAGCTAGCCCATGAAGGCTGGCGTGTTGTGAACTGTGATTGCACAGTGCTTGCTCAGGAGCCGAAGCTTGCCCCCTTTATTACTGTGATGCGTGTAACGATAGCTGGACTTTTGAGAGTAACTGCAGATCGCTGTACCGTCAAAGCAACAACAACTGAGCGGCTGGGATTTGTCGGTCGAGCTGAGGGGATCATGGCAAGTGCGGCTGTGTTGGTCTCGCGGGAGAGCTAGGGACCCTCCGAGTTACTTATCCTGATACTTAGCTAGCAGTCTTAGGCTAATAGTTTTGGCCTTCCCTCGGCGTACCCCCCTTACTGGCTGCATGTAGACATCTAAGCCACTCTGGTCATACATTGCGTTCGTCACATATGCACTATAGCGATTATCAAAAGTCGGTGCCAATAAAATTGGCAAGCCTTTTGAACTTAATCGCTGTAGGTTGTTGTTTTGATTCGCTTTCGCGAATCTATAGCGGTTTGCAGAAGCTATTATATCGCTCGCGACTTTTGCAAACCGCTATAGGTCTAAAAGTACGCTAAGATTTTTTGGGGATTTTCTATGAGTATCTCTCTGCGAGTGATTCAGTTAACGATCATCAGTCTCCCGCTATTTGCATGCGGTGGAAGTTCGCCATCGTTTTCGGGGGTGTGGGCGGGGACCTTTGATAGTTTAGATAATAACTGCCCGTTCTTGCTGGCAGCGAATGTTGACCCGGTCTTTCCGCTGGTGGTGAAGCAGTCCTCCGATGGCGTATTTACAATCCTTGGCGCGGATGGAAGTACCACCGCTGGGGGCCAGGGTGATGGAGAGGAGATTAGCTTTAGTGCCAATGCCAATAGTTTCGGAGATGTAGGTTCGACTTTCCCCTACGAATGTACAACCACGGCCCGAATCACCTTTCTAAGTATCGGAAGTAGTGAAAGTGAGATTGCAATTGTCTACTCCTTTGAGGATTGCGTAACCCCATTAGACCCCACAGATTCCCGAGATTGCTTTGCTACCTATTATTATAAGGGCATGAAGATTTAGATCTGATCCCTGAATCGATTTTGATTGATCGGCTGGTGATGAAACCTCAAGTCGCTTACCATCTGGGCTGATTTTTGTCGCTACCTTCTCTCGTTAGTCTATCTTATAAATGCAGTAACTGGTCAAAAACTGACTGCCCCGACCAGGGGCTGACAAGAAAGATCTGAAAGTTAAAAAAGGCGTAAACATCCAGGATAATCACCAAATTAGGTTAATTCGTTAAAACATGCTGACCAGTTACTAAATGCACTACACCCGCCGCATCGCACAAAGATATCTCTGGGCTAAGCACCCCGAGGCTTTCATATCGATCATCACCTACATCAGTGTCGCTGGAGTAGCGATCGGAGTGATGGTCCTGATTATGGTGATGGCAGTGATGACCGGATTCCAGTTCACCCTGCGGGAGAAGCTGGTTTCTACCAACTCACATATTTTAGTTCGCAAAGCGGGTGGGATGATCGCACGCTGGCAAGAGGTTACCGAGATTATAAAGTCTCAAAATGGGGTGACCTCGGTTTCGCCGTACACCCAGAGTCAGGCGCTAATCTCAACTGACCGTGGTTCAGTTGGAGTGCTTATCCGTGGCGTTGCTCCGAAGACGGATGCCGCCGATCAGTTGGCAAAATTTATGACCAAGGATGGTGCGCACAATAATATTGAGGATCTCTGGACGCCGGGTACGGTTACTGTGCGTGATAGCGCTGGAGTCGAGCAGCAGGCTACCCTACCTGGAATGGTTATCGGTCGGGAGTTGCAACGCACGTTGGGGATCTTTGTGGGAACACCCGTTGCGGTGCTCTCTCCAAGCGTAAGCTCCTCACCATTTGGACTACTGCCGCGCACCCGCAGATTTCTTGTGGTGGGGGCCTATCGTTCAGGGCTCGTAGAGTATGAAAGTGGAGTGGCGTACGTTTCATTAACTGAAGCGCAGAGTTTCTTCCGCCTAGGCGAGTCCGTGACCGGGCTTGAGGTACGGGTCGCTAACCTCGATTCTGCGCCAGTAATTGCACGTGAGATATCAGAGGCCTTGGGTGGTGGCATCGCTGGATATGTCGTTCAAGATTGGACTCAATCGAATGAGGCCTTGTGGCAAGCGATCGAGTTGGAGAAGCGTGCTTATTTTATTGTGCTGCTTCTAATCGTCATTATGGCGAGCTTTTCAATTATCTCGACCCTGATAATGATAGTGCTTGAGAAGCGTCGAGACATTGCGGTGCTTAAGACGTTGGGCGCGACCGATTCTGCGATCTCCAGGATGTTTATGGTACAGGGAGCGGTAATCGGGGCATTGGGGACGGTGACTGGATTAATCTTGGGATATCTCGGTTGTATTGGATTAAAGCACTATGGGTTTCCCCTTGATGAAAGGGTCTTCCAGATGTCGACCCTGCCAATTCACATCGAGCCGATTAATTTTCTGATCGTCGGTGGCTGTGCTTTTATAATCTGTCTATTGGCGACGATCTATCCTGCCCTTAGGGCCGCAAGGCTTGAGCCGATCGAGTTGTTGAGGAATGGTTAAGTCGCTCATGGATATAGCTCTGCACGACATCACAAAGTCCTACGTCGATTATGATCGTACGCTAACGGTAATCGATAAGCTTTCCTATACCTTCGAAGCCGGGCGATCTTATGCCATCGTGGGTCGTTCTGGTGTCGGAAAGTCGACCTTGCTACATCTACTCGGGGCCCTGGACCGACCAAGTGAAGGGAGCATCCTCTTTGGCGAACGCGATCTCAGTAAACTTGACGGTGATCAGATGGCCCGACTACGCGGGCGCGAGATCGGTTTTATATTTCAGTTTCACCACCTGCTCCCGGAGTTCTCTGCCCTTGAGAACGTAATGATGCCACTTTTGATTTCAGGAGTGGATGAGGTTGAAGCAGGTCGACGTAGTACAGCGTTATTGGAGCGCGTGGGCCTTGGGTCGCGAGTTTCGCACCGTCCTTCACAACTTTCCGGGGGTGAGCAGCAACGCGTGGCTGTTGCCAGAGCCGTAGTAATTAATCCACGGGTCATCTTAGCCGACGAGCCGACCGGGAATCTTGATCTTGATTCAGCGATGAGTGTTCAATCTCTGGTACTAGAGCTGCACCGGGAGCTTAATAATGTATTAGTAGTGGTGACACATAGCCGTGAGTTGGCCTCGTCAATGAGTAGTGTGTTAGAGATGGGCGTTGGGGGTCGATTAACGGCCGAGTAGCTAGAGGTTCGGGGAAGGAAAAGGGCGTTATGATAGAGCAGCTTGCAAGAAAGTTTTCGCTACTTTGCGGTCTCTTTTTGGTTGGTGTCTTTTTGATACTCGTCAGCCCTTTATTATTTGGCGAGTTGGCATTTGGCGAATCATTTGTCGTCGACGATTTAATAATTGAAGGTAGTCGTCAGGTAGATGTCGCAGCGATTCGGGTTCAGATCAAAAATGCTAAGGGTAAAGTTACCCGAGAGATGATCAGCACAGATATTAAGACGCTATACAACTCAGGCTTTTTTGATCAAGTGAGTGTGTCTGTTGTGAGCCAGTCTGATGGCACCGTGGTATTGAAGTACGTACTGGCTGAGAAACCTATCGTCCGTAAGATCTTCATTCGGGGCAATAAGGAGGTTACAGAGTCCGATCTCTCTGATGTTCTTCAGTTTACCGGCAAACGGTTTCTTGATCGCGGTAGGCTCGATGGAATTATCGCCAACGCAGTTGCTTACTACCAGTCTCAGGGGTTTTATGACGCAACAGTTGAGGCTTCAGTCACCCCAGTCGGAGAAAATCAGGTTGATGTAACCTTTAATGTGGTTGAGGGTGAACGCTACCGAATCAACAAGGTATCCATAACCGGACTAAGTGAAGTTGACGAGGACGATCTTTTGTCTACGATCCAGACAAAGCGTTATAAGTGGTGGAGCTCCTGGATCATGGGTACTGGGCGGTTAAGCAACGATATGTTGCAGAACGACAAACAGTTGGTTCGCCAATTCCTATTGGATCATGGTTATGTTGATGGCACAGTTAGCGATGCATTGATTGAGAAAAAATCGGACGGACTACTGGTCTCATTTAATGTTGTTGAGGGACCGCAGTATGAGATCGGCACAATAGCCGCATCAGGCGATCTAATTGACGGAAGCGTTGATACAACCCTAGATGGAATTGAGATCGAATCAGGAGAGATTTTTAGTGCCTCGGCTCTGCGCGAGGATTCCTTTAAGATCAGCGAGAAGTTTACTGATATCGGGTATGCCTTTGCTAACGTCGTTCCCGATACCGATATTCAACGTGAGACCAAGCGGGTAAATCTGAATTTTGTTGTCAGCAAGGGCAAGGTCGTTAAGGTAGACCGAATTAATATCTCGGGTAACTCCAAGACCTATGATCGGATTATCCGTCGTGAGTTAACGATCAGTGAACAGGAGATGTATTCCGGCAGCAAAGTTAAGCGCAGTCAGGCATTGCTGAATCGCTTGGGGTATTTTGAAGAGGCAACGATTACCACGGCACCATCTCAGGTAGCTGATGCTGTTGATCTAGATGTCAATGTCCGCGAGGGCTCTACCGGTAGCTTCTCGGCTGGCGTGGGGTATTCGAGCTCGGACGGTGCGCTCTTTAACGCACGACTCTCAGAGGATAATCTATGGGGAGAAGGCCTCAAGCTAACCCTCAACGTTGACCAGGGAACGGAGGTTAAAAACTACATCCTCTCGCTTACCAATCCTAGAATTTACGATACCTATGTTTCATGGGGCATGGATCTCTTGCGAACTGACCGGGAGTTCCAGGATTTCGATCGTGCGCTAACCGGTGCGTCGACGCTGCTAGGTTATCCACTTGAGCGGATCTTTGGCGAGCGATTCGAGGATATCTCGGCTTCAGTAAAATATGAGTATCTGGATATCGATATCTCGGACGTAGACCCGGAGGATGCAGCACCTTTGGTTATCAACTCTAAGGGAACCTCGACCTCTTCTAGTATTACGCCGCGGATCACTCGTAATACGATTAATAACCCCCTAAATCCGAGCAGTGGCTCGCGCCAAAGTGTGGGAATTGAGCTTGCTGGTGCCGGCGGAAGCGAAAATTTCTTTCTTCTTGAGGCAAGAAATCAATGGTACACCCCATTGATTAAGAGTGCTCGTGGAGACCTAGTGTTTTCGTGGCGCACCTCGGTTGCTTATGGAGAGAGTATGGATGACGACCCATTTCCGCTCTTTCGGAGATTTTTCCCTGGAGGAATCAACTCAGTTCGTGGATATAAGAATCGCACCTTGGGTCCGCAGGATATTAACGGAAACGAGTACGGTGGAAGTAAAGAGGCCGTCAATAATTTGGAGCTGATCTTTCCAATTGTAAACTCAGCAGGCCTGCGCGGAGTCGTATTCTATGATGCAGGACAGGCATTTGACGACAACGTGTCAATGGAGATTAGTGAACTTAGGTTGGCCTGGGGATACGGAATCCGCTGGACCTCGCCGTTGGGACCGATCAGGGTCGAGTTCGGCTACCCCGTCGACCGCCAGCCAGGGGAGGATTCCGTGGTCACGATGTTCTCGTTTGGGGCGCCGATCTAGCCGTTCTAGATTGTGAGCAATAGCGATTATCAAAAGTCGGTGCCAATAAAATTGGCAAGCCTTTTGATAACCGTTCACGGGGGGGTGGGTAATTTTATATATAGCGGTTTGCAAAAGTCGCGAGCGATATAATAGCTTTTGCAAACCGCTATAGATTCGCGAAAGCGAATCAAAACAACAACCTATAGCGATTAAGTTCAAAAGGCTTGCCAATTTTATTGGCACCGACTTTTGATAATCGCTATAGAGGCTCACGAAATTGATGCAAAGCTTTTTGCTGAAGTGCGGCCGGAAAGACCGGAATTGGGTACGGCGATTAGATCGATTCTCATAGAACCAGAGATCGGCCAAGCGATTCGCAAGAAGTTTCCCAACCACAAACAGTATCAGCGAGTACGGGCTGCACTGGCTGATTACCGTGTAATTGAAAAAAACGGTGGTTGGGGCGTACTTCCTGTAGACCCAACTCTGGCTCAAGGAGCAACAGGCGCACAGGTTGCAGCCTTGGCAACACGCCTGCAAAAAAGCACTGACCTTGCACACAGAAAAGCTGGAGAAGATGAATTCGACATTGAATAGAGTAGATCCAAGGCAGCGGCGAATTCCGCTGCCTTGGATCTACTCTATTTAACCTAGATTCCGCAGTTGAATCGTAGCGAGAAGGTCGAGGTGCCTGATACTTTTGAGGTTTTCGACGAAATTGGCACGCAAACCCTAGCGGTGCTAGGGTTCCGTTCCAATTTCGTCGAAGCCCGTCAATATAATCAACCATCTCGTCCTTCTCGCTACGATTCTACTGCGGAATCTAGGATAATGCTATTCAAAAGTCCATGCCGAATTGATTGATTTGAAAGTCGCAAAATCTCAAGGGAGAGCTACTTTGTGATCTTCGCTTTCACAGCCGCTAGCCGTTCCTGAATACGGTTTTGTCTGGCAAGATTATCTAGTTCGCGGAGCTTTTTTGCATCCTGTGGTACAGGAGACCCTGTGCCGACCGATACTCCGGCAACGTTCTCACGTGCACGCTCAAATGCGCTGGCCGCTCGCTCCGCCTTTTTATGCACACCAATTTCGACTTGGGCACAAGAAGTTTGAGCGGCTTGATTTTCTGCCTCTTTACGAGTCGCGACAATCGTACGGAGCTCCTCGTCCATCTCCCGACGTCTAGCCTGAAGCGCAAGAATGAAACTCTCAAGCTCTTGCTGTCGTACGGTGCATTCTTGAATTCGCTGCTCAATGACAGGCAGCTGTGCCTCAATATCCAGCTGTCTTCCCACCGCCACCTCCGCAAGTTCATCCTCGCCCTTGGTGATCGCCAACTCGGCGTTTTGTGCGAGTTCTTCAAAGCGACGGTTCTCTTCTGCAAGCCTTTTGACGGCCATATGACGCTCTGTAATTGACTTGGCAAGCTCAGTTCGAACTTCGTCAACGACGGAATCCACCTCTCGAATTGCTTGGGCCATCACTGCTTCGGGCGCAGCGCGTTCCATCGCATCAAGAAGTGCATGCACTCCACCACCCACAAGGCGTCCAACGCGATTCGCCAATGTATCACTCATTTTTATTCTCCTCTGATCGTAAAATCTGTTCACAAAGTTCAATCAAATGCAGATCGCGTACCTTGCGTTTTGAATACATAGGTGCGTGGTGAGCAGCCCCAAGGCGAAGAACACCGTACACCAGAGAAAGAATCCGTTCACTAACTCCCTCTTCGAAGCGTAGCAGATTGTCGGAGTCAGTATGATTATTCTCTGTTCCAGCGGTAATCCTTAAGGCACGAAACGAAAGGAAATACGCCAAAAACTCTGGGAGCCATCCAATCACCATTGATATCAGTTCTGAACGCAGGTTGTATTCGAATTCGAGCTGTTGCACCTCGCGTATAGTTGGTCGACACTGCTCGTCTGTAAGTTCGCGCAGCAGGGCATAGTTCTCTACAGCCCGCTCAGATCTTTTAGATCGGGAGATGAGAGTTCTAACTTTTTCACTTAAAGTGGCGCCCTCAAATTCTGAGGAAGACGCCAGATACTCAACCTCAGCGGGTGACAATCGAACACTAATGACAAGAGACTTCTCCATGATGCCTATAATAACTTAGCAACTCGCAACAATAACAATTGTAGTGCAAATGTATACAAATGTCAACAAATGTGTTAGTATGGTGGAATCGATATGGGCGCACATGCAATAGATCAGATAATTCAGAGCTTTATAACTACACCGCATAACTCTGTAATCGCTGAGGCGCTTGCTACCGCTAAGCAGTTGAGCCGCATATTTGCAGAAATTGAAAGCGTGATCTCTGAACTTGATTTTGCATCAGGAGGGAAAGCTATTTCTGTGACCAAGGCAACGCGAGCGGCGCTAAAGCTTCATGAAGTCAATGCGATATCAGCTTGTCAGCTTCTTGTAGGAGCCACACATCCCAGGCCAATCAATTTAGTAGATGCTGCCACGGCTCATGCTAGATTGTTTGAAATCTGCTCCACACTGACAAAGGTGGATGCTGTTCTAGAGCAAAACTCAATTGCACATATGTCTCCCGAGCAAACACTAGATCGGGTCCTAACAGTTTTGCGTGGGATTACAACTTCAGATAGTGAATTTAAGAATAATACAGGGACAAATCCGAACCCTCATCCGCTACCTCGTTGGCTTCGAATACCGCTAGCGCTATCACTATTTCATTTTGCACTTGCCGTACCACTTTACATGATTGTTGGGTTCTTACTCCCCTTCGTGCAGATATTTCTCACCCACAAAGGTGAAGGATTGCCAAACATATTCAATAGTATCTTTCTTCTGCTCTCGCTCACTCTTACGTTTCCGTTAGGCCTCTTCAATCTACACCGCTATGAAGCGGTCTGGGTGGTAACTTTTGATGGGTTGTGGTGGCTACCAGTTGCTAGTCTTACATTTGGAATCGGGGCATACCTGCTAGGGAGATATCTCCTGCATAGCCGGATGGCCAGATCAGATCTAATATTTCTTACGATTGCTGCTACCATACTGGCTCTTACCGGAGACCTTATAGCGCTCATGAGCCACGCTGAAGGGATTAGAAGCCTAGACGGTTTTCGCTTAGGGGTCGTGTTGATAACTCAACTTCCCCCTCTCTATCCCAAGCTTTCTGTTTAAGCTTCATGAAGTACAGGCAAAATCATTCATTTATCTGCTCATACTCATATCTGTTCGCGCACTCAACGCGTTCCTTTTTGCATCACTGCTTCTAATTTCTTCAAGGTGGTTACGACGAGTCGTTGAATCACGCGGCGTTGTTCTACGCGCGGTATTTGGAGATCAAGGTGTACTTAAAGGCGTGGTGGATTACCTGCTGGGCGATCCCCAAAAGGGCGACGATGTATAGTCGAATGTTCCAATCTTGCTATCAACCCGGTAGCACCGCCCACTTCCAAAGTCACATTTTGTGACTTTAGTGCTCATTGTCGGACGCCCATTGGGCAAATCCGAGTATCCACCGTCTCTCCCCAAAACTTACAGAATAGTGCCACGAGCTGGAACCCCTAAGGCCCCCAATACCACTCACCATTTTGCCTTCTGGTCGGCATATATATATAGTCAGAGCGCCGATACCCAAGACCGACTGTTTGTACTATTTATGTAACTAGTCAGTAAGCAAAACAGAACCGGCAAGCAACAACCACCCCTCAGGGGTCGATTTGCGGAGCAAATCGGGGGTGACAACAAGTAACTGGTCACAAAAAAGGCTGCCCCGATTAGGGGCTGACAAGAAAGGATCCCAGGTTAGCGAAGAGTGGAATGTCATTATAAAATGTGCGAATTAGTAAAATTAGTAAAAACTCTTGGTGACCAGTTACCTATTTATTATCATTAATTCTGCTAGGAGCATCGCAAGCGCATGAATATCACAGTCGTTGGAACTGGATACGTTGGATTGGTCGCCGGGGCGTGTTTTGCCGAAACTGGCAATGATGTGATCTGTGTGGATGTGAATGCCAAGAAGGTTGAGGCGTTGCGCCGCGGAGAGATCCCAATTTATGAACCTGGGCTTGAGGATTTGGTCTCGCGCAATGCACAGTCTGGGCGCTTGACGTTTACGACTTCACTTCAAGAGGGCGTGGAAAATTCCGAGATGATCTTCATCGCTGTCGGAACGCCGCAGGATGAAGATGGCTCGGCCGACTTGACCCATGTTTTGGCAGTTGCTCGCGGAATTGGGCAGTTTATGAATGGTCATAAGGTTGTTGTTGATAAGTCGACGGTTCCAGTAGGTACTGCCAACAAGGTACGCGAGGCTATCGCGGCGCTGACCAAACACTCTTTTGACGTTGTAAGTAATCCGGAATTCTTGAAAGAGGGTGCAGCTGTTGATGATTTCATGAAGCCAGACCGCGTTGTCGTTGGGGTGGCCTCAGAACACGCTGGACAGGTTATGCGTCAGCTTTATGCGCCGTTTGTTCGCACTAACAATCCGATCTTGGTGATGGATGTGCCTAGCGCCGAGATGACAAAGTACGCTGCGAACACGATGTTGGCGACACGTGTCTCGTTTATGAACGAGATAGCGAATCTGTGTGAGATTGTAGGGGCTGACGTTGACTCGGTGCGTATAGGTATGGGGACCGATTCACGCATCGGGATGAGTTTTCTATTCCCAGGTATTGGCTATGGCGGATCGTGTTTTCCAAAGGATGTTCAGGCATTAGTGCGAACGGCAAAGGATCACGGTCGCGAGCTACAGATCGCAGCATCTGTTGAGGACGTTAACCACAATCAGAAGATGGTTATGGTTCATAAGATTAGATCACATTACGGAGCTGATAAGTTAAAGGGGCGCACGTTTGGCATCTGGGGCTTGGCATTTAAACCAAAGACTGACGATACCCGTGAGGCTCCGGCGTTGACGATTATTGAGGAGCTGTTAAAAGCGGGCGCAAACGTGCGCGCCTTTGATCCAGAAGCCGTCGCTAGCTTTAAGGAGCGGATCGGTGAACGTGCCGGACTAACGTTCTGCGAGAATAACTACGACGCGATTGATTCGGCAGATGCCTTGATCGTTTGCACCGAGTGGAATGCTTTCAGGCAGCCGAATTTCAAGCGCATTCGTGAGAAGCTCAAGGTCCCGGTGATCTTTGATGGTCGCAATATCTTTAATATGGGGGACATGAAGCGTGAGGGCTTCACCTATTATTCGATCGGACGGCCTGTAGTAAAGTAATGATTTGAGCTAGGGACAATATGGCACGAATTGTAGTTTCTGGTGGAGCGGGATTTATCGGATCGCATCTGTGTGATGTATTGCTTGCACGTGGAGATGAGGTCGTTTCGATTGATAACCTATTCACCGGAACCAAGGCTAACTTCATTCAGCACCATAATAATCCAAACTTTGAGTTCGTGCGCCACGATGTGATTGAGCCGATCTTGGTTGAGTGCGACCAGGTCTATCATCTGGCTTGTCCTGCATCGCCGGTGCACTACCAGATGAATCCCGTAAAGACTGTTAAGACGAATGTTCTGGGTACTATTAATATGCTCGGTGTGTGTAAGCGAGTTGGAGCCAAATTCCTTTTGGCCTCAACCTCGGAGGTTTACGGCGACCCGCAGGAACACCCACAGCGGGAAAGTTACTGGGGCAATGTGAATCCGATTGGGCCGCGTAGCTGTTATGATGAGGGTAAGCGAATCGCCGAGACCTTGACGATTAACTATCGTCAACAGAATGCCCACCAGGGGCGCGGGGTCGAGGCGAAGATCGTCAGGATCTTTAACACCTATGGCCCGCGGATGTTGTTTGATGACGGTCGGGTAGTTTCAAACTTTATCGTCCAAGCATTAAAAGGCGAGTCGATTACAATTTACGGTCAGGGCGAACAGACGCGCTGTTTCTGTTTTGTAGATGACCTGGTGCATGGATTGATCTCTACGATGGATACCGACGAATTCTATGGTCCGGTTAATTTAGGTAGTTCGCATGAATTGACGATTAAACAGCTTGCCGACCAGATTATCGCTCTTGTCGGTTCAAAATCCAAACTAATCTACCAGCCACTTCCACAGGATGATCCAACGCGGCGTAAACCAGATACATCTTTGGCTGAGTCTAGATTAAACTGGCGGCCGGTGGTGGATGTCAAGGATGGATTGCTGCGCACAATCAAGGATTTCGAACATCGGTTGAAAGCTCTGAAGTAAAAATTCTGTAACTGGTCAGCACTAAAAAAATATAAGCGTTCACAGGGGGGTGCAAAAATCGTCACAAAATTACAGATTGGGTGCCTTTATATTCGCCGAAGGCGCCCCCGGAGGGACAACAAGTAACTGGTCAAAAACTGACTGCCCCGACCAGGGGCTGACAAGAAAGCTCTGAAAGTTAAACAAGGCGTAAACATCTAGGATAATCACCAAATTAGGTTAATTCGTTAAAACATGCTGACCAGTTACAAAATTCTGAAGTAGAAATATGGCGAAGATTCTCGTCACAGGCGGTGCCGGTTTTATTGGCTCGCATGTAGTCGATCAACTCATAGAAAAGGGACACTCGGTTACGGTGATTGATGACCTATCGTCTGGATTGCGCGAGAATCTGCCGATCGGGGTTACTCTGCACGAGCTCGATGTGCGATTGCCAGAAGCGCGAGTGGCTATTAGGAAGACACAGCCAGACGTTATTGTACATATGGCGGCGCAGATCTCGGTGCGTGTTAGTATGGAGGATCCCGGATTTGATACTGCGGTTAACGTTGGTGGGGTAGTCAATATTCTTCAAGCAGCTAACGATTGTAAGCAGTCTGGCGGCAGGTTGCCGCATATCGTTTTTATCTCAACCGGGGGGGCGATCTACGGGGAGCAGGAGGCATTTCCAGCGACTGAGGATCATCCGATCCGCCCTGAAAGTGTTTACGGCTTGGCCAAGCGCGTGGGCGAGATGTACCTGGAGCTTTGGTCGCGGCAGTTTGGATTGACCTACTGTGCACTGCGACTCTCAAATGTTTACGGTCCGCGACAGAATCCGCACGGTGAAGCTGGAGTAGTGGCGATCTTCTGTGAGCGATTGCTGCGTGGTGAGCTTCCAACAATAAATGGCACTGGCGAGCAGACTCGGGACTTTATTTACGTTGAGGATGTTGCGCGAGCGGTATTGGCTGCGGCCACGAAGCGCACAGAGGGAGTTTTTAATATCGGCACGGCGCGAGAGGTTTCTGTAAACCAGGTGTATTCTGCTATCGCGGCAGGATTAGAAATGCCGGTCGATGCGCCACATGGTCCAGTCAAGGGTGGTGAGCAACAACGTAGCTGTATCGATCCAGGTCGTGCCTTCGCAGACCTGGGCTGGGACCCGCAAGTTGGTCTTGCCGATGGGCTAGCGCGGACGGCGGTGTGGTTTAAAATCAAGAGTTCTGCCAGATAGTTTTCAGTAGTTAATATATAAGAGATCCAGATGTCATCCGAGCGTTTTGTTGGCCAACTGGCAGATTATAATCCAAGTAAGATTCGTAACTTCAGTATTATTGCGCACATCGATCATGGCAAATCCACATTGGCCGATCGCATCCTTGAGTTAACCAGCGCGCTTGAAAAGCGCGAGATGCAGAGCCAATTTCTTGACAAGATGGATCTGGAGCGTGAACGCGGAATAACGATCAAGGCCCAGACCGTTAGGTTGAAGTATACGGCGAAGGATGGCGAAACATATCATTTTAATCTGATCGATACTCCCGGGCATGTTGATTTCAATTATGAAGTTTCGCGAAGTCTGGCTGCGTGCGAAGGCGCACTACTGGTTGTTGATGCAGCTCAGGGTGTCGAGGCCCAGACCTTGGCTAACGTTTATCTGGCCATCGATGGTGGATTAGAGATTGTGCCGGTCCTGAATAAGGTTGACCTGCCAAACGCAGACTCTGATCGGGTGTGTCGTGAGATTGAAGAGATTATTGGCCTGGATGCTAGCGATGCCCTACAGATTAGTGCCAAGACGGGGTTGAACGTCGATCAGGTGCTTGAAGCAATCGTAACCAAGATTCCGCCCCCTACTCGCGGCTCAATTGATAAGCCGCTGCGCGCCCTAGTTTACGACTCATGGTTTGATCCTTACCTTGGAGTAATCACCCAGGTTCGAGTTGTTGATGGGTTAATACGTCCCGGCGATAAGATTAAGTTTATCAGCACAGCCAATGAGTTTGAGATCTACAAGCTGGGCGTTTTTAATCCGCATGCTCAAGAGGTTCCGTATTTAGCGAGCGGTGAGGCTGGGTACTTTTCCGCCTCAATTAAGAATATTCATGATATTAAGATCGGCGACACGGTTACGAGTGTCGATTCTGCAGTTGAAGCGCTAGCTGGATTTAAGCTCGTTAAGCCGATGGTGTTTGGGGGGCTATATCCGGTTGATGCTGATCAATATGACGAGTTGCGATCGTCGCTGGAGAAGCTGAGTCTAAACGATTCATCCTTTAGCTATGAGGCTGAAACCTCTATTGCGCTGGGGTTTGGATTTCGTTGCGGATATCTGGGGCTCCTGCATATGGAGATCATCCAGGAGCGTTTAGAGCGAGAGTTTAACCTGAATCTTATAACTACCGCACCCACGGTAGTATTCAGGGTTGTGATGCTCTCAGGCGAGGTGGTGACGATAGATAGTCCGAACAAGATGCCGTCGGTGGCGTTGATCAACCACATTGAGGAACCGATGGTGACAGCAACCGTTCACTGTCCCGCAGAGTACGTCGGAAATGTGCTCAAATTGTGTGAGGACAAACGGGGCCGTCAGGAGAGCTTGGCGATTCACGGCGACCGGGCGGTAATTATATATGCGCTGCCGCTTAACGAGATAGTTCTTGATTTTCATGATCGCTTAAAATCTATGACCCGTGGATATGCCTCGTTTGACTATGAGTTTAAGAATTATGAACAGGCTGATCTAGTACGTCTTGATATTAAGTTAAACAGCGAGAACGTTGATGCATTAAGTATTATCGTTCACGAGAGTCGAGCATTTTATAAGGGACGTGAGCTGGTTGAGAAGCTCAAGGAGCTGATTGATCGGCAGATGTTTGATATCGCAATTCAGGCGGCGATCGGGGCTAAGATTATCGCTCGCTCCACTGTTAAGGCGTTGCGTAAGAATGTAACTGCTAAATGTTATGGCGGAGATATCTCACGTAAACGTAAGCTGCTTGAGAAACAGAAGGAGGGCAAGAAGCGCATGAAGCAGATCGGCAGCGTTTCAATCCCTCAGGAGGCGTTTTTGGCAGTGCTTAAGTTGGGAGATGGTTAGGTAGTATGGGGTCTGGAGATCTCCGTGAACTTTTCGATATGCCTGCGCGACTATACGCAGTTGGTGATGTGCATGGCTGTTCGTCGGAGCTGAGGGTGTTGATAGAACGCCTCAAGGGAAGCGAGGGATTAAATTCTCAAGATCTAGTTGTCTTCATCGGAGATTATATTGATCGTGGAACTGCGGTTCGTGAGACGCTTGATCAACTTGTGGAGTTTAAGCATGAGTTCCCAAGGACGATATTTTTAAAGGGAAACCACGAAAGCATGTTGTTGGGCTACCTTGAACTTGGCGGTCGCGATGGTGAGGTCTATATTCAGAATGGCGGCCAATCGACCTTAGACAGCTACGGCATTACTGCTGGAATGCACTCCGAACAGGCGGTTGATCTTATTCCAAAGGAACATGTTGAATTTCTGCAGAGCTTAGAGCGCTATGTAATCATTCAGAATTTTGTATTCGCTCACGCCGGGCTCAATCCGCTTCGCGATCTACGAGCACAGCTTGACGAGGACCTATACTGGATTCGCGATGAGTTTATCCATAATCTGCACCACTTTGGTAAGACGATTATCTTTGGGCATACGCCCTACGAGGATGTGCTGGTGCACTTACCGTATAAGATCGGAATTGATACTGGAGTTGTATATGGCAACTGTCTTTCATGTGTAGAGCTGATCGGTCAACGAGTGATCCAGGTTGCAGCGGGAACGGGAAAGGTAGTTGAAAAGGGATTGGAGGGCTGAACCCTAAGCTGTATTAGTCACAACTTGATCTGACAGATGTATGGAATATGGCGGTCTGAAAAGTCGCGAGCGCTATAATAGCGTTTGCAAACCGCTATAGATTCGCTGGAAGCGAATCAAATCAACAACCTATAGCGATTAATATCAAAAGGCGTAAGCGTTCACGGGGGGTGCAAGAATCATCGCAAACTAATAAATTGGGTGCATTTTTATCCGCTGGAAGCGGCCCCCGGAGGGACAACAAGTAACCGTTCACAAAAAATGCCCCGTTTAGGGGCGACAAGAAAGGGAAACAGGTCTTGAAATGCAAAACAACGAAAATAA
>Ga0163148_10000626_pt1 | contig 47975 bp, 45 predicted proteins | sample OliLakLV19MP7P2_FD_148606 | JGI IMG/M metagenome (GOLD analysis project Ga0163148, IMG submission 148606) | Freshwater microbial mat bacterial communities from Lake Vanda, McMurdo Dry Valleys, Antarctica- Oligotrophic Lake LV.19.MP7.P2 | ecosystem: Environmental > Aquatic > Freshwater > Lake >... | reverse complement strand
GGGCTAGGGGGCGGGGTGAAGCGCGACGTTTGGAGTTTTTCTTGAACACGACGCAACATCGTCCGACATGGCGCTTCACCCCGCCCCCTAGCCCCCTCCCCTCGAGGGGAGGGGGAATCGCGGCGCTATTTGCGGCGATGCTTGCACTGCTGCTCGTCACTAGCGCCACGGCGCAAGCGCCGACGCCGGTCAGCGATCGCGCCATCATGGCCGAGCGGCCGCCGGCGTTACTGGCGGACTACCATCTCTTCCGCGAGGCTGGGGCGCGTACGCCGAATGCGCGCGTTACGCCGTACGATTTGAACACGGTGCTTTATTCCGATGGCGCGCTGAAGTTTCGTTACGTCTACATCCCGGAAGGCGCCCAGGCCCGCTACAGCGCCGACGACGTGTTCGAGTTTCCGGTCGGCACGGCGCTGGTGAAGACGTTCGCCTTCGCGGCGGACATGCGCGCGCCGACTGAGAACGTGCGCTTCATCGAAACGCGCCTGCTCATCCGCCGCGTTGATGGCTGGATCGCCCTGCCGTACGTGTGGAACGAGGCGCAGACGGAAGCGCGGCTTTCGGTAATTGGCGCCGATGTGCCGGTCAGCTTCACCAATGAAGAAGGCCAGGCCATCGCGCTCGACTGGGCCGTGCCGAACCGCAACCAATGCAAAGCCTGCCACGACCGCAGCGGCGAGATCACGCCGATCGGCCCGAGCGCGCGGAATTTGAATCGTGACGTCGAATATAGCGATCTCAATATTGGCGGTTCAGGAGTAGCCCTTCCTCCCGGCGCCGGACGAGATAGCAATCCCGTTGTGCTTGAGGCCGGCACCGCGCCGCAGCTACGGATGTGGCTGCTACTGAGACTACTCAACGATCTGCCCGAGGGCGAAGCACCGAGCGTGCCCCGCGCATTTGATCCCGCCAGCGGCTCCGTCGCCGCCCGCGCCCGCGCGTACCTCGATGTGAACTGCGCGCACTGCCATAACCCGCAAGGACCCGGCCACACGTCCGGTCTCGATCTGCGTTGGAGCCAAACCGATCCGGCGTTGTGGGGCGTCAACAAGCGGCCCGTCGCGGCGGGGCGTGCTTCAGGCGGCTTCGAGTTCGCCATCGAGCCGGGGCATCCCGAGCGCTCGATCCTCGTCCACCGCATGGCCTCAACCGATCCGGGCGTGATGATGCCCGAGATCGGCCGCCAATTGGTCGACGAGCGCGGCGTCGCGCTGATGCGCGAATGGATCGCGGCGATGGACGGAGATGGGCGCACGCCGCAGTGAGCGATGCGCTCGAAGAAATCACCGCGCTCGCCGCTCAATTCTCAGGGAAAGAAGCTGGCGACATAGCGCCCTCAACTCGGCTCCATGCCGATCTCGGTCTCACTGGCGACGACGCGCACGGCCTGATGGCGGTGTTCGCAGATCGGTTCAAAGTCGACATGGAGGGCTTTGTCTGGCTGCGCTTCTTCGACGACGAAAGTGCGGACTTCATCGGCCCAGCGCTGGTGCTGGCGGCGCGGCTGCTGAACACGCGCTTTGACGAACGCTGGACGGCGGCGCTCGCCGCGGAGCGCGAGATCACGGTGGCGCACCTGGTCGATATCGGGGCGCGTGGCGCCTGGTTCGATCCGCCGCCGGGGCCGACACGGCCGCGCGTCGCGGCCCTTGCGTTGCCGCTATCGTGTCTGGCGCTACTGGGCATCGTGTTCTTGGCGGTCGTCGGCGCGATTGGATGCTGGGGCTATTTCACCGGCCAGCTCGGCGGGGTGAATTGGATCACCGCCTTTGGCCTTATCGCCATGGCGCTGATGCCATTCTACCTGACATGGGTGAGCATTGGCGGCATCCGCGGAAAGCTCGCGTCGGCCTGATCACGTCGTCATTCCGGGGCTCGCCAAGCGAGAGCCCCGAACCCAAGGGCCAACACTGTGTCGTTTGCCCTTGGGTTCCGGGCTCAATGCTACGCATTGCCCCGGAATGACGGAGCTAGTGCATCCAACTTACATCGACCATGTCGACAGCAATCGCGGCATGAAACGCGAGCGCCATAAGCACTAGCGATCCGAGGATAAAGATCAGGAAGCGGACCATGATGACGTTCACCGTCGCTTGCACCAGCGAGTGCACGATCCGGATCACCACATAGAGCCAAGCTAGGCCAATGTTGATGTCGTTGGCTTGATCCAACAGGTGCAGCGCAAAGCAGAGCGCGTAGAACAGCGTCGGCTGCTCCATCAGGTGATTGTAATTGTTGGCGACGTTGGCGACTGGCAGCGCTTCCATCTGCGCCTTGGTCGCGTCGCCCGGCTTTACCTTGGCCTTCGACATTGCCGGTATGCGCGTGGCGTAGAGCCAGACCAGCATGATCAGCGACCAGATCACCAGCGCAACGACCGGCGCGATCATTCCGTGTTCGTACATGTGTAGTCCCTCCCCGGGCGCTGATCATCCGACGCGCCGACGGCGCCGGCAAGCCTCCCCTAGCGCGAGCGGGCTTGGCGCGGTGGGCGCCGCCGCCTAGGTTCCGCGGCGCAGAGCGAGGGGACAAATGAGCCAGGACCAAGAGCCAAGACACCGCACCAATGTCCTGGAAGCGACCATTGAGTGGATGATCTACACGAGCCGTTGGTTGATGGCGCCGGTCTATCTTGGACTGATCGTGGCGCTCGCCATCCTGATCATCACGTTCTTCCGGGAGCTTTACCTGCAAGTGCCGCAGGTACTCACGATGGACGAGACCGACATCATCCTCCTCGTGCTGACGCTGGTCGATCTTTCACTTGCCGGCAATCTGGTGCTGATCATCCTTTTCTCCGGCTACGAAAACTTCGTCTCCAAAATGGAGATGGCGCACAAGGATCGCGACCGGCCGGAATGGATGGGCACGATTGATTTTAGCGGCTTGAAGATCAAGCTGATTGCCTCGATCGTCGCCATCAGCGGCATCCACTTGTTGAAAGTGTTTATGAACCTCGCGAACTACACCGAGAAACAATTGATGTGGTACACGATCATCCACGTCGTCTTCATCTTCTCCGGCGTCTGCATCGCCGGCATGGATTGGTTGGAAGAGAAGGCTCACGAAACCAACGCGCGCTATTCGAAGAAACACTAGGCGCGCGTGATCCGCATCGATCCATCCAGCGCGCGGCCGGCGCCGTTTCGCGGCGCGTTCTCTGAAATCGTCCGCTGGCTGTGCACGGCTTATCTGCGACTCGGCGGCTGGAAACTCCGCGGCGACTGGCCGGCGCTCGATAAAGCGGTGCTCGTCGCCGCGCCGCACACGTCGAACTGGGATGGCCTCAACATGCTGGCCACTGCGGGCTATTACCGCGTGAAGCTTCGCTGGATGGGCAAGAAAAGCCTAACGCAGGGCCCGTTTGGCTGGCTGATGAAGTGGGCCGGCTGCGTGCCGATCGACCGCTCAAGTCAGAACGAGGTCGTCAAAGCGATGAGCGAGGCGTTCGCGGCCGAAACGCGCATGGTGCTCGCCATTCCGCCGGAAGGCACGCGCAGCGCCACACGCGCGTGGAAGAGCGGCTTCTATCACATCGCCCGCGGCGCCGGCGTGCCGTTGGTGCTGAGCGTATTGGACTACGGCACGCGCACGGCGAGCTTGGCGGCTGTGATTGAACCAAGCGGCGATTACGAGGCGGACTTGGCGATTATCCGCAGCTACTACGCCACCGCGGTGGGCAAGCATCCGGACAAGTTCGCGGTGTAAACCTACATCCGCTCCGGCACGTCGATGCCGAGCAGCTCAAGCGTCAGCGCAAGCTGCTTCAGCGTCGCCGCCGCCAGCGCCAAGCGCGAGGCGCGCACGGCGCCTTCGGATGGCAGGATGGGGCAGTTGGCGTAGAAGCCGGAGAACGCCTGCGCCAAATTGTAGGCGTGCTCCGCCAGGAAGTGCGGCGCTTTCTTGTCGTAAGCCGCTCGCAGCGCGCCATCGAACGCATCCAGCGCCAGCGCCAGAGTCCGCTCAGCCTCATGCTCGATTGCGATCGGGCCGGGCTTGGCGCCCTGCTCGTCAGCCTTGCGCAGGATGCTCTTGATCCGCACGGCTTGGTACAACAGGTACGGCCCGGTCTTGCCTTCGAAGCTCATGAAGCGATCGAGGTCGAACACGTAGGATGTGCCGCGGAAATTGGAGAGATCGGCGAATTTGATCGCCGCGATGGCCACCTTGTGCGCCACGTCCTCGAACTCATCGGCGGAGAAGTCCGCGCCGATCTCGTTCTCTTTCAGCCGCGCGCGGGCTTTCTCCTCGGCTTGGCCGATGAGGTCCTGCAGCTTCAGCACGTCGCCGGCGCGGGTTTTGAACGGCGTGCCGTCAGGGCCGTTCATGGTGCCGAAGCCGATGTGCTCCAAAGCCTCGCGCGGCGCGTAGCCGGCCTTGGCGGCGGCGCGATAGACTTGCTCGAAGTGATCGGCTTGACGCTGATCGACGCAATAGAGGATCAGGTCCGGCTTTTGATCGCGCATCCGTTGCACGATGGTGGCGAGATCGGTGGTGCCGTACATGGCCGAGCCTTCGGACGACACCACCAGCAGCGGGTCCGGGCTCTCGACTTCGACAACCGTGCCGTCCTCGCGCTTTTTCTTCTTCGTCTCACCTGGCCCCGCGACGCGAAGAATGCGCGCACCCTGGTCGTCTTCGAGGAGACCCTTTTTGTCGAGGTCGGCGACCATGTCCGGGATCAGCGGATCGGCGTCGCTTTCGCCGAGCCATAAATCGAAATCGACGCCAAGCGAGGCGAAGTCCCGCTTCTGCGCCGCCATCGAGACATCGCGCATGGCTTTCCAAATGGTGCGATGCAGCTCGCTGCCGCCTTGCAACGCCGCCGTCGCCTTGCGCGCACGGTCGCGCACGTCGATGTCGCCGTCCTTCACGCGTTTGGCGTAGGTCGGATAAATCGCTTCTAGTTGTTCGAGCGTCAGCGTCTTCAGCCGCGCATCGACCTTCGTGCGATCGTCAAAGCCGCCGAGTTCGTCTTCCAACGCGGTGATGACGAGGCCCATCTGGAAGCCCCAATCGCCGAAGTGGGCGTCGCCCCAGACTTCGTCGCCGCGAAAGCGGTAGATGCGCTTTATGCTCTCGCCGATGATCGAGGCGCGCAGATGCCCGACGTGCATGCCCTTGGCCACGTTCGGCCCGCCATAGTCCACCACGACGCGGCGTTTGACGCTGACCGGGGGCGCGCCGGCGTTGGCATCGGCAGCGATGCTCTGCGCGCGCTTGGTCAGCGCCGCCGGCGTCACTTTGAAATTAAGAAAGCCCGGCCCGGCGATCGTTGGCGGCGGCGCTAGCTCCGTCGCGCTCCACTTCGCCGCCACGCTCTGCGCCACTTCTTGCGGCTTCTTGCCTGCCGCCTTGGCCACGGCCAACGCGCCATTGGCTTGGAATTCGCCCAAGTCCGGCCGATCCGAGCGGCGCACGTCTGCGTGCTTGGGGTCAAGGCCAAGGTCGGTGAACACGGCCTGATTGGCCGCGGTCAGTGCGGTTGCGAGGTCCTTCATGGGGAATGGGGAGTAGGGAGTAGGGAGTAGGAAAGCAAGGAAACGGATCGCGCGGCGGCGCCCCTACTCCCTACTCACCACTCCCTATTCCCTCCGACGTCAACCCGCGTTGCCGGCCGAGTCGATGCGGAAGCGGCGGCCGTCGCGGTTGAACTGGAGTTGCTCGGGCGTCAGTTCGAAACCGACCAAGATCTCGAAATTCTCGCCCGAGATTTCTTCGTTGGCGCGCGGGATGACGATGCGCTCGATTTCCTCGGTGCGCGTCACCACGGCTTCGCCGCGGTTCCAGCGCACCTCGACATCGAAATAGACTTTCTCGATCGGCGCGCGGCCACGGCGCGTCACCGCCACCCAGTAGCGATAGGTCTGACGCTCGGCGGTCGCGGCGGGACCGCGACCAAAGGCCATGTCGATTTCCATGTTCATGACGATCGGGTCGGCGCCGACATAGCGGCAGAGGCCGCGCACGCCTTGCATCTCGCCGGTAAACTCGATGTTGGAATAGCGGACTTGGTTCGGCGCGGCGAAATCGACCAGACGCGAATTATCGTAGAGCACGCCCATTAGCGGGCACGGGCCGACATTCTGGCGATCGTCATTGCCGACCATGCGGTCGAGAAAGCCAGGCTCCCGCGTGTCAGCCTCGTCCGGCGCGATCACGCCGCCGGGCAGTTCGACCGTACGCCCCCGTGAGGACGAGCCGCAGGCGGCCGTCACAGCCAGGGCGAACGAAAGCATCAACGCTGCCGGGAGCTTCATTTAGACCTCATGCGCCGTCTTATATCCTTGGGGGCATGCAACGGCGGCTGCATGTCTCACCCCACCTCCAAGGCAAATGGCGTCGGGCCGTGATAGCTTTGGCCCGGGCGAGCCGCAACAGAGGCGGGCGCCTTAACCGCTGTTGCGCGAAAAGTTCACCCTAGAGTTCACCAACCAGCCTATGATCCCGCCAGAAAAACGCCCCATTTCAATCCTGTTAGCCGCCCCCCGCGGCTTCTGCGCGGGGGTCGACCGGGCCATTCAGATCGTTGAGCAAGCGATCCGGACGTGGGGCGCGCCGGTCTATGTCCGCCACGAGATTGTCCACAACCGCCACGTGGTTGAGCGGCTGGAGGCGCTGGGGGCCGTGTTCGTCGAGGAGCTGGACGATTGCCCCGAGGATCGGCCCGTCATTTTCTCCGCCCACGGCGTGCCCAAATCGGTGCCGGCGGCCGCTCGCGCCCGCGAGATGATATTTGTCGACGCCACCTGCCCGCTCGTTTCCAAGGTGCATGTCGAGGCGCAGCGGCATTTCGACGATGGCCACGAGATCGTGCTGATCGGCCACGCCGGACATCCCGAAGTCATCGGCACAATGGGCCAGTTGCCCGATGGCGCAATCACGCTGCTGGAAACCGTCGCCGACGCCGAGAGCTATCAACCGCGCGATCCAGCAAAGCTTTCGTTCGTCACGCAGACTACGCTCTCGGTCGACGACACCGCTGAGATGGTCGCCGTGCTGCAGCGGCGCTTTCCGGCGATCGCGGCGCCGCACAAGGAAGACATCTGTTACGCCACCACCAATCGCCAGGACGCGGTCAAGGCGATGGGCGAAACCGCCGATCTGGTGCTGGTGATCGGCTCGCCGAAAAGCTCCAACTCGGTGCGCCTGGTTGAAGTTGCCAAACGCGCCGGCGCGCGCGATGCGCGGCTGGTGGGATCAGCTGAGGATGTGGACTGGAGCTGGTTCGAGGGCGTCGCCACCGTCGGCGTGACAGCCGGCGCCAGTGCGCCGGAAGATTTGGTCGAAGATTTAATCGCCGCCATCGCCGCGCGGTTCGACGCCCGCGTGCAAGAAGTGCGCGTGACCAAGGAAGACGTCGTGTTCAAACTGCCGCGGGTTTTGGCGGAGTAATGCAGGGTCGCTTTTCTTGGACCGCCGGCGCCCCCGCCGGCGAGGCGCCGGCGGTCCAAGAATGAGCGCCACTATCCAAGATCTGCTCCACGACATCATCCGCGAAACGCGCGCGCGCCATCGGGATCGGCCGGCGCTCGTTGGCGTTGGCGGCGCGCAGGGTTCGGGCAAGAGCTTCGTTTGCCGGCAGATCGCGGCGGAAAACCCGCGTATCGCCCATTTCTCGCTCGACGATGTGTACCTCACCAAGGCCGAGCGCGTTTGGCGCGCCGACAACGTCAGCTCGTTCAGCGCCATTCGCGACGAGGACGGTAATTTCGAAGTGCGGCACGTCGCGCGGCCAGCGGTTGAGCGGCTGCTGCTGACGCGCGGACCGCCTGGCACGCACGATCTGGCTTTAGCTAAGGGCCTGATCGCAAAGCTCGCGCAGGACGCGCCGACGCCATTGCCGCGCTTCGACAAAGTCGCGGACGATCGCGCGCCTGAAACAACATGGCCCGTCTTTCAGAGTCCAGCCGAGGCGATCCTGATCGATGGCTGGTGCATGGGCGCGCAACCCGCGCCGCCGTCCGATCCAATGAACGAGATCGAGCAGGACGATGTCGAGGGCATCTGGCGGCGCGAGACGGATCTGCAGCTGCGCAAAAACTACGCGCCGTTCTTCGCAAGCTTCGACGCGCTCGTGTACTTGCAGGCGCCCAGTTGGGAGATCGTGCGCCGTTGGCGGGGCGAGCAGGAGGTGGAAACCCTTGGCCGCCCGCTTACGCGCGACGAGAACGAAGCGCTCGACCGCTTCGTCATGCACTACGAACGCGTGACACGCGCCATGCTCGCCGGCCATCATAGCGCCGGCTGGGTGGTGCATTTGGACGAAGCGCGAAGCGTGGTGCGGGTGGAAAAGCGATGAGGGCTTTAGCGCATGATCTTGGACCGCCGGCGCCCTCGCCGGCGAGGCGCCGGCGGTCCAAGTAGCGCCATGGCCGTCTACACCACCCTCTCCGATGCCGATCTGGCGCAGCTGCTCGCGCAGTACGATCTCGGCTCGGCCACTTCTTGCAAAGGCATCGCCGAAGGCGTCGAGAACTCGAATTATTTGCTGCGCACGCCTGCCGGCCAATTCATCCTCACCATCTTCGAAAAACGCGTGCGCGAGGAAGACCTGCCCTTTTTCATGCAGATCATGGCGCGCCTCGCTGAACGCGGCGTGCCGGCGCCGCAGCCGATCGCGACGAAAACCGGCGCCCTCTTCACGCACGCCAAGAGCAAACCAGCCGCCATCATCTCCTTTCTCGACGGCGTCTGGCCGCGCTCACCCGACATCGGCCATTGCGCCGCGATCGGTGAAGCGCTCGCGCGCATGCATGTCGCGCTCGAAGGCTTTGAGCTTGAGCGCGCCAATGCGCTGAGCGTCGACGGCTGGGAGCGCCTGCTCGCGCCGCGCTTGGCGCAAGCGGAATACCTCCGCCCCGGTCTTGCGCGCCTGATCGAGCGCGATGTGGCGGAGGTGCGCGCCGCATGGCCGAGCACTCTGCCGCGCGGGCCGATCCACGCCGATCTCTTTCCCGACAACGCGCTGTTCGTTGGCGACCGGCTCACCGGCGTGATCGATTTCTACTTCGCCTGCACCGATTTCCTCGCTTACGATTTGGCCGTGTGTCTCAATGCCTGGTGCTTCGCGCACGAGCGCGACTACGACCTCGCCCGCGGCGCCGCGATGATCGCCGCCTACGAAACCATCCGCCCACTCAGCGATGCAGAACGCCAAGCCCTCCCGACACTCTGCCGCGGCGCGGCGCTGCGCTTCTTCGCGACGCGCCTAACCGATTGGGGCGACACGCCTGCGGGTGCGCTGGTCAAGCCGAAGGACCCGATGGAATACGCGGATAAGCTCGCGTTTCATCGCGGCGCGAAAGGCGTGGCGGATTATGGCGCGTAGATCGCTCATTATCTCAAGTCTGATCGCATCAGGAGCAGGCGCTCTCTGGGGAGCGCTCCTACTTACCATCACGTTCGTCATCAGCCCTGGCATCTGGCAGTCTCCAGACGCCGCCTTCGCCCTCTTCGGCATCACCTTTGTTTACGCGGGCATTGTTTGCCTCGTGATGACCTGGACGATCGGACTCGCTTGGCACGCGACAGCGCAACGCATGAAATGGCACTCATTCGCGGCTTATGTTGCCGCCGGGATTTTCGTGGGCCTTGCAATTTCCCTCATCGTCGCCTCGCTTATCCCGTCGCCGGCCCCAACTAGCGCATTCATAATTGTGTACCTCTCCAGTTGCGCCATCGTCGTGAGCGCTGTCGGTTGGTTTATCCGTCGTCCTGACCGTGATCCGACAAACCCACAACCCGAAGCCTAAACGCCATCGTCATCCCGGACGCGCGGAGCGCGATCCGGGACCCAGGGGCAACCATATCATCGTTGGCCCCTGGGTCCCGGGTTCTTCGCTGCGCGAAGCCCCGGGATGACGGTGATGGGAATCGAAGCTACGAGCGTCACATGAGAACAGTCGACATCTGGACCGACGGCGCGTGTAGCGGAAACCCGGGGCCTGGCGGTTGGGGGGCGGTGTTGCGCTATGGCGAGACGGAGAAGGAATTCTCCGGGGCCGAGCCTGCCACCACCAACAACCGCATGGAGTTGATGGCCGCCATCCAGGCGCTCGAGGCGCTGAAGGCGCCGGTGCGCGTGCGCCTGCACACCGATTCCAAATACGTCATGGACGGCCTCACCAAGTGGATTCACGGTTGGAAGAAGAACGGCTGGAAGACCGCCGACAAGAAGCCGGTGAAAAACGAAGACCTGTGGAAGCGCTTGGATGAAGCCAATGCGCGCCACGAGGTCGAGTGGAAATGGGTCAAGGGCCACGCCGACGATGTCATGAACAACCGCGCCGATGAACTGGCCCGCGGCGCGATCAAGACGCTGCGGGAAGGCTAGGGAACCCTCTCCCTTGCGGAGAGGGTGGCCGCGAAGCGGCCGGGTGAGGGGCGCTCCGACATGCAGGCGCCTGAGCGTTTGATCGCCCCTCACCCCCAACCCCTCTCCGCGAGGGAGAGGGGGTTGCGCGAAACCTTCGCCACGCGCAGCTTCGGCGCATGCGCACCCTCCTTTTCCTAGCAGCCCTCCTCTTCGCGCCTGCCGCGCACGCGCGAACGCTCGAGGACTTGCACTGGCTCAAAGGCTGCTGGCGCACGGACGGCGCGACGCAGATCACCGAGGTTTGGATCGCGCCGCCGGGGCCTGCGATGTTCGGTTATTCCTACACAATGGGCGAAGGCGAGATTCAGGGCTGGGAGCAGACTCGCATCGAGATGATCGACGGCTGGCCGTTTTTCATCGCCATGCCGAATGGCGGCGCGCCAGTTCGTTTTCGCATGCGCGAGATCGACGTGCTGATTCCAAACGCGGTGCAGTTCGACAACCCCGAGCATGATTATCCGCAGAGCGTCACCTATCGCCGCACCGGCAATGCACTGATCGCCACTATTTCCGGCGCCAACGGCGCTGACCGTATCAGCTTCACCTATCGCCGCATCAGCTGCCCTCGGAGCCTGCGCCCATGACCACACGTCGCCATGTGCTTGCCTTGCTCGCCGCGGCGCCGGCGCTGAGCGCTTGCGGCGGCGGTGATTTGCCTGATGCGGCGGCGGCGTGGCGCGATCCGGGCGCCGGCGAAACCGATCCGCGCCGCTTTGCGCTCGCCCACGCCATCCTCGCGCCCAATCCGCACAATACGCAGCCTTGGCTGGTCGAGCTCGACGATGCCGGCGGCATGACGCTCTATTGCGACTTGGAGCGCCGGCTCTCGTTCACCGATCCGCTCGACCGCCAGATCACCATGGGCTGCGGCGCCTTCCTCGAACTCTATCGCATCGCGGCGGCGCAGCTTGGCCATTTTGCCGAGATCACGCCCTTCCCCGAAGGCGAGCCAACGCCGCGCCTCGACGCGCGGCCCATTGCACACGTGCGCTTCAACCCAGTCGCCAACGCCGCGCGCGATCCGTTGTTCGCGTCCATCACGGCGCGGCGCACCAATCGCAACGATTATGACGCCGCGCGCATCCCCGCCGACACCGATCTCGTGCGCATCACCAGCGCCATCAGCGGCTTTGCCGGCGCGGCGCAGTGGACGATCGAGCCGGCAAAGGTCGCGGCGCTGCGTGACCTCGTCTGGCGCGGTTTCGACCGCGAAATGCGGACGCAAGGCGCACAGGAGGAGACCTACGGCTGGCTCCGCTTCGGCCGCGCCGAAATCGCCGCGCATCGCGACGGCCTCGCCATCGAAGGGCCGATGATCCCGTTGTTCAAAGCATTGGGCGTGCTGGACCGCGAAGACTTTCTCAACCCGGACTCCACCGCCAACAAACAAGGCGCCGACGACTGGCGCGGCAAGGCCGAAAGCTCACCCGCCTTCATGTGGCTGACCACCGCCAACGATACGCCGACCACGCGCCTCGCTGCCGGCATCGCCTATGCGCGCTTGAACCTCGCGGCGACAGCGACCGGGCTTGCCATGCATCCGTGGAGTCAGGTGCTGCAGGAATACGAAGAGATGGCCGAGTTCTACGCCGAGGCGCGGCAGCTGCTGCGCGCAGACGATCAGATCGTGCAGATGTTGGTGCGCGTTGGGTATGCAGAGCCGGTCGCGGCGGCTGCACGGCGCGGTGTCGAGGCGATCCTCAGGCCCGCGTAACTTTCAGCGTCACGCCATCGACGCTGGAGATCACAATCGGTTGCCCAGCCTCCAGCGCCTCTTCGCTCACGGCGCGCCAGATCGTGTCGCGCACTTTCACTGAGCCCGCGCCGTTGGCGAAATCCGTCACCACACCACGTTCGCCAATCAGGGAAGACGAACGCTCGTTCAAACCGCTCGCTTCGCCATCTCGGCGCCAACGCTGCACCAGAGGTCGGCCGAAGGCCGTCAGCGCAATCACCAGCACGGCGAAGATCGCCATGTCGGCGATCCAGTTGGTGGCGCCGGTGAGCGAGATCAGGGCGGTCGCGAAAGCCGCCACCGCCGGCCACAACAGATAGGTGGTGCCGCTCGCCATCTCGGCGATCAGCAGGATGAGACCAAGCACTAGCCAGTGCGTCGGGCCCAAGCTCGTAAGGAAGCCAATTAGGTCCATGGTCCTAATGTAGCGATCCTCGCGCGGTTACGCGAGCGCTTAGCGCGTTGGCGGCACCGATGTGCGCGGCATGCCGCCTGGCATAACCGCTTCGCCCTGGGCGTTGAGCGAGCGCAAGCCTTCCACCAAGCCGGCCAAGCCGCCCAGATCGGACGGGATAATCACCGTCCGCTGCTGGTTGGAGGTCGCCAATTGGCCGAAAGCCTCGACGTATTTGAGGCCCAGGAAGTAGCGGATGGCGTTGACGTCGCCCTTCGAGATCGCTTGCGAAACCATGTCCGTGGCTTTCGCTTCGGCTTCGGCTTCACGCTCGCGGGCTTCAGCGTCGCGGAAAGCGGCTTCACGGCGGCCTTCGGCCTGAAGGATCGCCGATTGCTTGGCGCCCTCGGCGCGCAGGATCGCCGCCTGCTTATCGCCTTCGGCTTCGAGGATTTGCGCGCGGCGTTCGCGCTCGGCTTTCATCTGCCGCGCCATCGATTGAATGATGTCGGCGGGCGGCGAGAGATCCTTGATCTCGACGCGCATCACCTTGGTGCCCCACGCATCGGTGGCGGAATCGACGACGCCCAACAGGCGCGCGTTGATGGAGTCACGTTGCGACAGCACTTCGTCGAGATCCATCGAACCGACGACCGTACGTGTATTGGTCATGCAGAGGTTCTGAATGGCGAGCTTCAGATTTTCGACTTCGTAGGCGGCCTTTGCCGCATCGATAATCTGAATGAACACCACCGCGTCAACCGAGACGACAGCGTTGTCCTTGGTGATCACGTCCTGACGCGGCACGTCGAGCACCGTCTCCATCATGGAGAGGCGCCGGCCAATGCGATCGACGAAAGGAATAAGAAAGGAAATGCCGGGCCGCAGCGTGCGGATGTAGCGACCGAAGCGTTCAGCCGTGTATTGGCGGCCTTGCGGAACCACTTTGATGGAGCTGAAAGCCAGCACCAACGCCATGACGACCAGTACGATTACGACAAAATCCATGTCATCCCCCACCGCTTCTGCGGCTGCGTTCTGCTTAAGATCAGCCTAATTGGCTGAGCAGATGCTCCGCGCTGGAAACCTTGTATTCACCAGCTTCTTCAACGTTGAGCTGTTCTACCACCCCATCCTTGACGAGCATTGAATATCGCTTCGACCGCGGGCCCATGCCAAACTTAGAGAAATCGGCGTCTAGCCCGACCGCGCGCGCGAACTCCCCGGAACCATCGGCAAGCATCGTGATGCCCTCGGCGACGTTCTGATCCTTCGCCCATGCGCCCATAACGAAGTGATCGTTCACCGCCGTGCAGGCGATCGTATCGACGCCCTTGCCCTTCAAATCGGCGGCGAGATCGCGAAAACTCGGCAAATGGCGGGCTGAACAGGTCGGCGTGAAAGCGCCTGGAACGGCGAAAAGCGCCACGGTCTTGCCGCCGAATATCTCGGCGGTCCGCAGGCTCTTCATGCCGTCACTGGTGGGAACGTTGAATTGGACGTCGGGCAACTTGTCGCCAACCTTGATCATGGTGTTCTCCTCGAACTTCCGCCGCAATGTAGGGCTGCACAGCGCCATATGCGAGCGCCCTCTTGCTCCTATTGGCCTGGCGCGTGACGATTAGCCCATGACTGACACGCTCGTAGGCAAATTGCTGGTGGCCATGCCGGGGATCGGCGATCCCCGCTTCGCGCACACCGTCATCATGATGTGTTCGCACGATCAGGAACACGCGATGGGCGTCGTCATTAATCGCCCGAAAGAGGAATTAACGCTCAGCGAAGTGTTGGAACACCTGGGCATGAAGCCTGGCCACCAGCTCGCACAGCGCATCGTGTTCGACGGCGGCCCGGTGCGGCCGGATCGCGGTTATGTGCTCCACTCAGAGGACTTCGACGCGGGCGAGGCCACGCAGGACGTTGCGCCTGGCATTCGGCTCACCGCTACGCGTGACGTGCTCGAAGCCATGGCAGGCGACGACGCGCCAGCGGATTTTCTGCTGGCGCTCGGCTGCGCCGGCTGGGGCGCGGGCCAATTGGAAAACGAACTTCGCCACAACGCCTGGATGATTGTCGATCCAGATAAAGCGATCGTTTTCGATGAAGAACACGAAGCCAAATGGGATCGCGCCATCCACGCGCTCGGCTTCGATCTCGCGCAACTCTCCGGCGGCAACGGCGGCAGGGCGTAAGTTCGCTTACGGATTTCTTCCGCGCGCGCTTGAATTTTTCTCCCTCGCGCCTTGCCGGCCCCCTGCCTCTCACCCATCTCCCTCGATCCGCACGCCCCCGCGTACGGACTACGAAAGGACGCGCATGAACAAATCCCCGCTGTTCGCCCACATCCTTCTTGATCGTTCCGGCTCTATGGAAAGCTGCCGCGACACTGCAATCGACGCCTTCAACGAATACGTCATGGGCCTCCGCCGTTCGGACACGGTCGACGCTCGCCTCTCCCTGACCATTTTCGATTCGGAAAGCATCGACGCGCTTGCTCAAGCTGAGCCGGCTAAGTCCTTCCTCGAATTGTCCCGCCAAAACTTCATCCCCCGCGCCTCCACCCCGCTGCTCGACGCGATCGGTAAAGTGGTAGCCGATATCGACAGGGTCGAGCTGCGCGACGGTGAAAAGATCGCTCTCGTCATCCTCACCGATGGCCACGAAAACGCCAGTCGCGAGCACACCAGGGAATCCATCAAAAAGCTGCTGGAAGACCGCCAGGATAATAAAGGCTGGCTCGTCGTCTTCCTTGGCGCGGATGTCGATGCATTTGATGAAGCCGGGGCGATCGGCATCAAAAGCGGGAAATACATGTATCTCAAGAAAAAGCGACTGCTCGCGGCGATGCAGCATGTCTCCGCTTCGCAGGCCCGCTACTCAGAGACGGGCGACATCGACAAGGGCGACTTTACCGCCGAAGAGCAAAAAGACGTTCAGCGCGACTAACACGGTTGGGCGCGGCGCTCACTATGGCGCCGCGCCCTTCGCTTTCCGAAGCACGCGCTCCGTTGACGCAGGATACTTTGCCAGCGCCGCCGCCGGACGGATTGGCCTGCGCTCAAGATTGCCGCCGCAATTCGGGCACGCGCCCGCCAGTTCGCCATCGGCGCACGCCGCGCAGAACGTGCACTCAAAGCTGCAAATGCGCGCCTCGCCGCTCTCCGGCGGCAGATCGCAATCGCAAGCCTCGCAGTTCGGCCTGAGTTTGAGCATCAGCTATTGCCCGCCGCGAATGTCTCGATCGCCGCGCGCCGCTGCGCAGCGAAGGCCGAGAACAATTGCTTCACCGCCGCCACCGTCTCCGGCGACGCCGTCTCCGGCCGCCCGGAATTGAACGGCGGCGCTGGCGCGTACTCGATCGCAAGCTGGATCATCTTGGCGACATCTTCTCCTGCGAGATCGGCGACGATGGTCAGCGCGATATCGATGCCGGCAGTGACGCCGCCGCCGGTGATGGCGTTGCCGTCGCGCACCACGCGCGCGTCATCGGGAATGGCGCCAAACGGGATCAACAAGTCGCGATAAGCCCAGTGACTGCCGGCGCGCTTGCCTTTGAGCAGCCCCGCCGCCGCCAGGATCAGCGAGCCGGTGCAAACGCTGGTGACGTATGTTGCGCTTTCGCCCAGGCGCTTCACTTCGCCCATGAACGCCGGGTCCATCATTGCGTCGGTTTGACCCGGCCCGCCGGGGATCATAATCAGATCGGCGCGATCGACATCCGCCAGCGCGCGCAGCCGCGAAAACGTCAGCCCCATTTCGGTAGCGAGTTCGCCGCCGTCCTTCGACGCGATGATCACCTCAGCGCCCGGCATGCGCGCCAGCACTTCGTAAGGGCCGGTGAAGTCGAGTTGGGTGAGGCGCGGATAGAGGATGAAGACGATGCGGAACGGGGCGGGCATGGGACCTCCTGTTGACAGCCGCATCATGGCCGACGCAGGCTGTGGCTAAAATGTCAAAGAAGCCTCTTTTTCCGCCAAAGCCGCGAATGATCGAAATCGTGATCTTTCCCGGCTTTCAGATCGTCGATGTCGCCGGCCCCGTCGGGGCGTTTGAGATCGCATCGGAGTTTGCGCCTGGCGCCTATGCGCTGAAGCTCACGGCGTCCAAACCCGGCATCGTCGCCTCCTCCTCGGGCATTGCGATGCCGGCGCAAGCACTCGGCCGCGCGCGCATCGATACGCTGATCGTATCCGGCGGCCGCGGCACGGGCGCAGCGATGGAAGACAAGGCGCTGCTGGCCGCACTCAAACGCGCGCCGACACGCGCGCGCCGCGTCGCCAGCGTCTGCTCCGGCGCGTTCGTCCTTGCCGCGGCGGGCTTGCTCGACGGCAAGCAAGCGACGACGCACTGGCGCCGCGCCCCGCAATTTGCGCGCCTCTTCCCGAACGTGCGCGTCGAAGCTGATCGCATTTATGTACAGGACGGTCAGGTGTGGACGTCCGCTGGCGTAACCGCCGGCATCGATCTGGCGCTTGCCATGATCGAAGCGGATCTCGGCGCCGAGATAGCGTCCGAGGTTGCGCGCGAGATGGTGGTCTACGCCAAGCGCCCCGGCGGCCAGGCGCAGCACTCGGCGCTGCTCGATCTTGACGCGCCGCGCTTTGCTGAGCTGCATGCCTGGATGCGCGATCATCTCGGCGCCGATCTTTCGGTCGAGCGCCTCGCCGCACGGGCCGCGATGAGCCCACGCACGTTCGCACGCGCTTACGCATCTGACACCGGCGTAACCCCAGCTAAAGCCGTGGAACGCCTCCGCGTCGATGCCGCGCGCGCTGCCTTGGCGAAAGGCGGCGGCATCCAGGAGATCGCCCGCCGCACCGGCTTTGGCGATCCTGAGCGCATGCGCCGCGCTTTCGTACGCCTCTACGGCGCCCCGCCACTTCGGAACAAAGCTGGGCACTTCGCCTGGTAGGGTTCCGGCACCGCCTGCGGCGGCAAGCGTCCGCAACAGGTCGGACTTCGATCCCATGATGCGGACCTCGCCGTCGTTTACCTCGACGCGCTGTGCGAGCGCGCGGAGATGGTCTCGACGGTAGCCGCCGCCATCAAGGCGCATCCGCTGGCGAGCCGTCGCGGCGAACTTGCGTAGCATCGGCGCGGTGATCGCCTTCTGGCCCGCGCTTTCCAGCATCGCTGATGCACGGTCGGCATCGACGCGGGACTGGTCGCGCGTGGCCTTAAGGCTGGCGATGCGGTCCTTAAGGTCCGGGTCATCAAGGTCCGCGACCCCGCTTTCGATGGCGTCGTATAGCCGCTTGAGGCGCAGGTCGGTCTCCGTTGCGCGCTTATTCAGCTCCGCGATGTGGTCGCGGCGGCGTTCGGTGCGCTCCTGTCTTCGATCAAGAACTGTCGCCAGCACCTCTTCCAGCCGGGCCGGGTCGAGCAGCCGATCCTCAAGATGACCTGCGACCAGCGCGTCCAGCTTCTCCATCGGAACGGTCATGCCGTTGCAAGCGGTCGGTCCCTGCCGGGCCTTGGTCGAACAGGTGTAGTAGCGATAACGCCCGCCCTTGCCGGTGCGGATGGTCATCGCTCCACCGCACTTGGCGCAGTGGATCAGGCCGGTAAGGAGCGTGGGACCGCCCACGACTTGCGGCGGCGTCACCTTCGGGTTGCGGGCCTTCATGCGCGCCTGCACGGCGTCAAACGTCGCCAAGTCAATGATCGGCGGCACGGCGACGGGGATGATCTCCTCGTCCGGCTTGTTGTCACCGTTCTTGGTACGGCGGTTGAACTCGTGGCGACCGATATAGGTTTTGCGCGTCAGCATCCGGTGGACCGTGCCGATGCCCCAGCGTCCGCCGTCGCGGGTGAAGATGCGGCGTTCGTTCAGGTGCTTGGTGATGGACTTGACGCCCATCGGGCCGGACGTGCCGTCGCCCTCCAGCGCGAGGCGGAATGCCAGCCGCACGGTGTCGGCGTGCAACGGGTCGATCTCCAGCTTCTTCTTGATCTTGGCTCCGCGCTGCTCGGCGGCGACGACGCGGTAGCCGATCGGGGGTAGCGAACCGTTCCAGAAACCCTGCCGCGCGTTCTCCTTCAAGGCGCGAAGGACGTGCTTGGCGTTCTCCTTGGACTGATACTCGTCGAACAGCGCCATGATCTGGCGCATCATGACGTGCATCGGGTCGTCGCCCATCTCCTGCGTGATCGACAACAGCCGGATGCCGTTCTTCGCCAGCTTGCGGACGTAGAACTCCAGCTCGAAATGATCGCGAAAGAAGCGCGAGAAGCTGTGAACGACAACGACCTCGAACGGCGCGGGCTTGGTCGTTCCGGCCTCGATCATCTGCTGGAACTCGGGGCGGCGGTCGTTGGTGGCGGATGCGCCCGCGTCCACGAACGTCTCGACGAGCTGATAGCCGCGCGCGACGCAATAGGCTTCGCCCTGTTTGCGCTGATCGGGGATCGACACGTCATGCTCGGCCTGCCGCGCGGTCGAAACGCGCAGGTAGAGAGCGGCGCGCAGCGGGACGGTGCTGGGAAGCGCGGCGGTCATGCGGCTTTCCTCAATGCGCGCTGCACCGCGTTCGGATCACGGTCGATGACGAGCAGATAGGCGCGCGCCGGACCTTCGGGAGCGCGCTGCTTTTGTTCCCAATGTCGGAGCGTCTTGATCGAAAAGCCGAACCGCCCGGCAAACTCTTGCTGCGTCATGCCGAGCTTGCCTCGGATCGCCTTTACATCGATCACATCCGGGATATGCACGCCGAAGCGGCTGGCGTCAGCCGTGCCTTCGGCAAAGGCGACGGCCTCTTCCAATCCGCGCCGGATGCTGTCGGCGATCTTGCTCGTCATCGCTTGCTCCTCTTCGTGTAGGCGTCCGCCAACATCGTGGTCAGGCGGCGGAAGTCGTTGCGGTCGGCCTGGCTCAAGTCCGCTCGCTCATTCTTGGCATAGGCCGTCAGCGCGAACAGCGGCATGGCCTCGCTGTGGTAGAAATAGACCACTCGCGCACCGCCGCGCTTGCCGCGTCCCTCCAGCCCCCAGCGCAGCTTGCGCACGCCACCCGTGCCGGGGATCAGGTCACCGGCAACCGGGTTGTAGGCGAGATAATCCACCAACAGGCCACGCTCCTCGTCCGTCATCATCCGCCGGGTCGCCGCCAGGAACTCGGGCGTCTCGACGACGCTAACGGGTGCTGGTTTCGACATGACTCGATATACTCCAATGAGGGACTATGTGCAAGCTTGTAGTGGGGCTGGGACGTGAATGCCGGACGGTCAGACGGGACCGAACAGCTCGTCGAAGAGGTCGCCAAACCATGCCTCAAAGACGGCAATCTCGACATCGCTTACGGGGACGCGCTCGGGCCAGTCGTCGGTAATGGTCCACGTCTCAAGGTCGTGCCTGGGGGGGCGGCCCGGAAAAGGCCATGGCTTTCCAAGCAGCCGTTCAAGCCGCTCGGATGCGGTGGGCGTATGGGAGCACGAACCTTTGGCCATCGCGCCAGAGTCGGCGATACTAGCGCGATGCGGAACAACGTGTGTCTACGCTAGACTACGCTGCGTGCTCCAGCGCGTGAATACGGGCGCGCGGCGGTCTCCGGCCGAGTCCGGCGGCTGTAGCGTAGCGTGATCGGCGACAGGGGCACCACCTCACACAACGGGTGACCATGCCGCCCGGCGTCGGCTAAACGTTGGACGGGCAGCACAGTGAAGGTGGCGTGGATGGTGAGGTCAATGACATGGTGGCAATCGCCCGGTTCGGTCAACTGGGCTGTGCTGATCCGCCTGAGCCTAGCCGGGGTGTTCATCTTCGAGGGCTATCAGAAACTTGTCTATCCGGACATTCTTGGGGCCGGGCGGTTCGTCAAGATCGGCATTCCCGCCCCGGAACTGATGGGTCCGTTTGTCGGCTGGGCCGAGCTAGTCTGCGGGCTATTGATGCTGCTGGGACTGTTCAGCCGCTTCGCCGCCGTGCCGTTGATCGTCATCATGATCGTGGCGATCGTCAGCACCAAGATACCGATCCTCATCGGGCAGGAGTGGATGGGCTTCTCGCTGCGCGACCTCGATCGCTATGGGTTTCTGAGCATGACCCATGAAACGCGCACGGACTGGGCAATGCTGCTCGAATCGATTTTCATCCTGCTTTCCGGCGCGGGACGCTGGTCGATCGACGCCTTGCTGGCGGCGCGGCGCGCGACCCAAGACGCGACGCAGCCCATTGCCGAATAGCGATATCCCCTCTCACGCGGATGCTGCGCCGGGCCATGGCGGCTCCGCGCTTGAAGTCTTCGCCGCCTTCCTCAAGCTCGGCCTGACTTCGTTCGGCGGGCCGATCGCGCATCTCGGTTATTTCCGCGACGAACTGGTCGTGCGTCGTCGCTGGCTCGATGAGGCCGCATATGCCGATCTGGTCGCACTGTGCCAGTTCCTGCCGGGTCCGGCATCGAGCCAGGTGGGTTTCGCGCTGGGCCTTCGCCGTGCGGGCGCGCTCGGGGCTCTTGCGGCATGGACAGCGTTCACCCTGCCATCGGCATTGTTCCTGTTACTCGTTGCCTACAGCGCAGGCGCGCTCAATGGGCCGATCGGTCTTGCGGTCGTCCACGGCCTCAAGCTCGTCGCGGTGGCGATCGTCGCTCAGGCGGTCTGGGGGATGGCGCGAACGCTGACGCCGGATGTGCGCCGCGCCGCCATTGCGGTCCTGGCCGCCATTCTGGTCATGACAGTCGGCGGCTCGATCGGACAGATTGCGGCGATCGTGGTTGGTGCCGCGTTGGGCTGGTTGCTGTGTCGCGGCATGCCGTCCAAACACACCGTTACTACTGGACCTTTGCCGTCGCGTCGGATTGGCGTGGCGTGCCTGATTTCGTTCGCCGCCATCCTGCTGGTCATACCTCTGCTGGTAACGGCGACCGGCTCGCAAGGGCTGGCGCTCTTTGATGCCTTTTATCGCTCGGGCGCGCTGGTCTTTGGCGGCGGTCATGTCGTCCTGCCTCTGCTCGAAGCCGAGGTCGTCCAATCGGGATGGACAAGCGCAGATATTTTTCTGACCGGCTACGGCGCGGCGCAAGCGGTGCCCGGACCATTGTTTACATTCGCCGCCTATCTCGGTGCGGTCGTCGATCCTTCGCCGAACGGCGTCATTGGTGCAACGATTGCGTTAGTTGCGGTGTTCCTGCCCGGCTTCCTCATCCTGCTCGGCGTTCTGCCATTCTGGGAACGGCTGCGTGGCTGGACGACCGCGCAAGCGGCGTTGCGCGGCACGAACGCGGCGGTGGTCGGTATCCTTGCGGCCGCGCTCTACGATCCGGTAATAACGAGCGCTATCGAGGGACCGGCGGATGTCGGCCTCGCGTCTGCTGGCTTCCTCGCCCTAACTCGCTTGTCGGTTCCGCCTTGGGCAGTGGTTGTCGGCATAATCAGCTTGCAGGTGTTTCTGAGCATGGCATTCGCAACCACCTCATAGCCCCAGTTCCCGGTTTCGCCCGAGCGTCCAGTCGATGCCGCCGCCGGGCATGGGGATACCATCAACCTGCTGGCCGAGGCGTTTGGCAAGCGTGTCGTTCCACGGCACGAGCTGGAACCCTAAGCCGTTGTCGATCATGGCGAACCGCCCGCTGGTGAGCTGGGCCTGACCGACGAGCTTTCCCGAGACATGATCGCCGCTCGCGGTGGGCTGCCAGTCGAGACCGCGTTCGGCTGCGAACTTCTTGCCCGAGCGATTGACCTCGGCCTGCTCGAGTTGAGTGATCAGGTCGGTCGGCGCGCGAAACTGGCCGCCGCCGAGATCGCGGACATAACCCATGTCGGCGAGCGCCTGCTTGCGAGCGTCCCAGGCCTTGCGCACGTCGCCGCCAAAGCCCGCCTGCGGAATGGTCTCGCGCCCGCTCCCGAGCATGGTGCGGTCGAGCCAGGTCGAGCCCTCGTGCCGCACCTGCCGGTCGAGTGGCAGGTGCGACAGCTCGTCGATGCGTGGGCTGTTGCCGAACCGCTGGCGGTCATAGGCGAGGCCGCGTTCGGGCAGGTCGGCGGGGATGGTCCAGTTCTCGGCATGAACGCGTTCGACGATCCCCGCTCGCCGCAGCGCCTCCAGGCGACGGACATGGCTGCGGACATAGGCGTCGGCATCATAGACCCCGAGCCTTGCCAGCGCCTGTTCACGATGCGCCGCCGGGCTGTAGATACCGTTCGCGTCGGTCGCTGCCAGGATGTTGCGATCGGCTGCGCGCGGGGTGCTCGGCGGCGGTTCCACAGCGACGATGCTGCCGCGCCCTATACCTTCGGCGCTGGTCGCCGGAACCTCCAGATGATGGACGCGCCCGTCCACCCCGTCGATGGTGAGACCTATCCGTTCGCCCAGCTCGTCACCGTCCAGACCTTTGGCGAGGACGCGACCGACGATGCGTTCGGTCGGGATGGCGCGATGCACAGAGTAGCCCGCATAAGCCCGCTGCTCCGCGATGCCCTCGCGCTCCAGCGCCTGGTGCATCGTCTTGATGATGTCGCCGCGCGTGCCCAGCTCGCGGAGCATCGGCTCGGCGCGGGCCGATATCGTCCAGACGCCCGGTGTGTGCTCGGTTGCCAGTCCCATCCGCTCCAGCTTGCGGGCGCGCTCGATCAGCAGCGCCCGGTTCTGGCGCGCGGTCTCAACCATGTCCTTGTCGGGACGCAGATCGGAGAACTCGTCGCGCTCTTGGCTCGCAATCAGCATCCGGTCGAGCCGGGTGAACCGCTCGGCATCGACCTCGCGCTCAAGCTGCTGGCTGACCTCCTGCTCGGTCTGGCGGCCCAATTCCAGGGTCACGATCTCGCTCGCCCGTTCGCGGACGCCGTGGGCGATGTAATCCCCGGCGATGTTGAGCATCTTGCCGTCATCGGTGACACCGCGCATCAGGATGTGGGTGTGCGGGTGCCCGGTGTTGTGGTGATCGACCGCAATCCAGTCGAGGCTGGTTCCCAGGTCCGCCTCCATCTGGGTCATCAGGTCCCGCGTGGTCGAACGAAGGTCAGAAAGCTCCACCCCCTCCTCGGCGGAGACGATGAAACGAAACTGGTGGCGATCCTCGCGGCCCCGGTCGAGGAACGCCGGGCCATCGGCCACGTCTTTGTCAGCGGAATAGACCTGGCCCTTCTCGCCGTCGCGGGTCACGCCGTCGCGCTCCAGATAGCGCAGGTGCGCGTCCACCGCCTTGCCGCTGACGAACTGCCGCCCGCGCGTGGCACCGCGCTGCGGATTGAGCTTCACCACGCGGGCCTTCACCGCCACCCGGCGCGAGCGGGTGCGGACGCCGCTCCCGTCCCGGCTCCACCCGTTCCGGTCTTTCAATCCCGCCGCAATCTGAGCGCCCCGCCCGCGCGCGTTGAACCGCCCGCTTCCCTTGCCCGTCCCGGCCATCCGATTGGGATTGCCACCCGCCCGGCGGATGGCCTGATGCACCTCGCCGATGAAGGTCTTGGGACGCTGCCGCACCGTCCTCGGCAAACGGGTCGCCCCTTGGTCGCGGACTTTGCCGGGACGGATGCGGAATTGGTCGTCATCGTTCGCCATGACGTGACGATTGAGGGCGGGATTTACCCGCGCAAGACAGTAAATCGAGGCGTTGGGCCGTGGCGTAGAGGAACTTGCGAACGACGGCAAACGGCGGGACTGGATTTCGCGCACATCGTCGATGGTGCATGTCGAAGCATTGATAACAAACGAAAAGATGCCTTAAGCGCCACCCACTCACCTTGCGGACGGTGCCGCGCAACGCCAAAAAACAATGTGCAGACAAACACTTAGGAACGAAGTTCCGGCAGCGAGGAATCTCGCTTTATCTTGCCGTCATCTTCCTGTCCCTGATCCTGAGCTGAAATCCATTCAAGCCGCCGATTGCCCTACTACGCCACACTACGAGGATGCGCCATTTTGAGTCGCCGATTCGCGCGCTGCCGATGACGAAACCTCGATCATCAGGGTGCAAAGCTGGTGCGAAACCTCTGCACCCATCACACTTGGCTTTGCCAGAATGGGTCCGTCTCGCTACTGTTAAGAACATACAGGGGGCGCTATTTGTCTGATTCTGGGTTGTTCATTTCCGGTGCGCTGTTCACCACCGATTATCTCGCCGATGCGATCAAGGCTACCGCCGCATATCGCGCCGTCGATGTCGCTGAACTGCGCACGCGACTTGACCAAATCACCGCAGCCTTTCCGCAAAACCACCGCACCAACGAAAGCCAAACCGAGGACGATTTCATCTGGCCGGTGCTGGCGTCACTCGGATGGACGGAATCGCTTCGCCAACAAAACCTTACTGTCACCGGACGCGATGACGTGCCCGATGGCCTGCTGTTTGCGGACGCCGCGGCGAAGGCCTCGGCCAATGCTCAGGGCGACCAATGGCGGCGTTATGCTCACGGTCTCGCGGTCGTCGAAAGCAAGCGCTGGGCGCGTCCGCTGGACCGTGCTTCGGGCCGCGATGAAACCACCGCGCCGTCAACCCAGATGCTGCGCTATATGCGGATCGCCGATGACCGGACGCAAGGCGCGCTGCGATGGGGTATCCTCACCAACGGCTCGCGCTGGCGATTATATTGGTCGGGCGCGCGGTCGATTTCGGAAGAGTTTCTGGAAATCGACCTGGGTCGTGTTCTCGCGCTCGGCGACGAAGGTGCGTCAGCCGATGCTGCCACGCGCGATCACTGGCTGCGCGTGTTCGCCGTCATGTTGGGGCGCGAAGCGTTCCTCCGCGATGGCGCGGACCAACGCTCATTCCACGATCGTGCCCGTGCCGAAGCCGCATTCTATGAGGAAAGGGTCGCCGCCAGCCTGTCAAAGCTGGTTTTTGAGTCCGTATTCCCGAGCCTCGCTACCGCCATCGCCAGCGCCGCTCCGGATGCGCCGTTGACCGACGTTCGGAACGCCGCGCTGGTGCTGCTCTACCGCCTGCTGTTCCTTCTCTATGCCGAAGACCGCGACCTCCTGCCGGTTAGCGATCCGCGTTATGACGACTATGCGCTGCGTCCGCTTCGGCTCGATGTCGGCAAGCGCGTGACCAGCGGCGACGCGTTCTCCACGTCCGCCGCGCGCATCTGGTCGCACGTTTCCGAACTGTCGCGGATGATCGACAAAGGCGACAGCTCGGTCGGCATTCCACCCTATAACGGAGGTCTGTTCGCCACGGGCGGGACGCCCCTGCTCAACACCACCCGCGTGCCCGACAGCGTCATGGCTCCTGCCCTCGATGCCCTGTCATACGAGCGGTCATCGGGTGAACGGCGCTACATCAACTACCGCGATCTCTCCGTCCAGCAGCTCGGATCGATCTACGAACGGCTGCTCGAATTCGAGATTGTGCGCGACGACGCGGGCGCGCTCACGGTGCGTCCAAACCTCTTCGCCCGCAAGAACAGCGGCAGCTATTACACGCCCGACGAGTTGGTCGGGCTGATCCTCGACGAGACGCTCGAACCGCTTATCACGGAACGCCTCGATGCCTTCCGCGCCGCACTTGGCAAGCTCAATCCCAAGGATGCCGAAGACTATCGGCGGCGCGAACTGCGCGATGCCGATCCGGCCACTGCGATCCTGGCGCTGCGCGTCTGCGACCCGGCGATGGGGTCGGGGCATTTCCTCGTCAGCCTGGTCGATACGCTCGCCGATCATGTGCTGGATGCGATGGCGGAAGCCGCCGTGCTGGGCGTCGATCTGCGCTACACCTCGCCGCTGGCCGACAAAATCGAGGATATCCGCGCCACCATTCTGAAGAACGCCAAGGCGGCGAACTGGTCGATTGACGAAGAACAGCTCGACGACCGGCATATCGTTCGCCGCATGGTCCTCAAACGCTGCGTCTACGGCGTGGACAAGAACCCGATGGCGGTCGAACTCGCCAAGGTCGCGCTATGGCTTCACACTTTCACGGTCGGCGCGCCGCTGTCGTTCATCGACCATCACCTGCACGCCGGCGACAGCCTGTTCGGCCTGTGGGTGCGCGACGCCATCGATAAGGCCACCGCGATGGGTGGCGAGCTTTTCTACCACGCGGCGCTCCGCAACGCGCAGCGGTCGGCGGAAGCGATGAAGACGATCGAGGCGCTTACCGATGTCGAGATCGCGGAGGCGCATCGCTCGGCGGCGATGTATGAAGACGTGGAACTGATGACCGGCGAACTCGATGGGTTCGTCAGCTTCCTCCACGCACTCGACTGGCTCGATTTGAAGGCCAAGGACAAGGCGCTGGCCAGGCTCTGGCTCGATGGCCGTTTCGGCGATCCCATCCCCATCGCGCGTGGCCGGAAAGCGCCGGATGGCGGCATGGCGAAGCCGGAGGAGGTCGAGGCGTTCACCGCGATCTGGCAACGCGCCCGCGCGCTGATTGGTGAGGAACGCTTCCTCAACTGGCAGATTGCCTTTCCCGGCGTGTGGGACAATTGGGCAAGCAAGGGCCGTGAAGGCGGGTTCGATGCCGTCGTCGGCAATCCGCCATGGGACCGGATCAAGCTTCAACAAATCGAATGGTTCGCCGCGCGGCGGCCCGAAATTGCGCTGGCGCAACGGGCTTCGGATCGCGGGCGGATGATCGCCAAGCTCAAGACCGACAGCGATCCACTATGGGATGATTTCAGCCACGCCGAACAACGCGCGATCGACACGGCCCGTATGGCTCGCAAGTCTGGGCATTATCCGCTGCTGTCAGGTGGCGACACCAATCTCAATTCGCTATTCGTCGAACGCAGCCACGCGCTGGTCAAACCCGGCGGCATGGTCGGCCTGCTGATCCCCTCGGGCATTGCATCCGATCACAGCTCGGCTGCATTCTTCCGCAAGGTCACGGGCGACAAGCAGGTCCATCGGGTCATCGACTTCTTCAACAAGCGCTATGACGGCACCCTGTTCTTCCCCGACGTCTACTACCGCTTCAAATTTTGCGCCTATATCGCGGGCGGGACCGACCGGCATTTTGACGGGGCATCCTACGGCTTCTTCATCCGCGATCTCGCCGAAATCGCTGACCCTGATCGCGTCTTTCCCATCACGGCTGATGAAATCGCTCGGATTAATCCGAACAGCGGCACGGCCCCGATCTTCCGGTCGCGCCGGGACAAGGAAATCACCTCGGGCATCTACGCACGCCTGCCGGTCTGGGCGGATCGATCTGCTGGCGACGGTCAGCCGCTCTGGCCGCTGCGCTATGTCCGAATGCTCGACATGGCCAACGACAGTGGGAAGTTTCGCACACGCACCGAACTGGAAGGCGATGAAAGCGCCTGGCCGGTCGGCGGCAATCGGTTCGAGTCAAGCAATGGGGAATGGGTGCCCCTCTACGAAGGCAAGATGGTGCAGGCGTTCGATCATCGCGCCTCGGATATCGTGCTGGCCGAAGCCAACGTGTTCCGATCGGGCCAAGGCGCGGACCTGACCGACGACGACCACCGCGACCCCGCCCGCCAGCCGACGCCGCGCTATTGGGTGAAGTCCAGCGATACCGGGTGGGACGCGCCGACCGACTGGTGCCTGTCGCTTAAGGACGTCACGTCCGTTACTAATGCCCGGACGACCATAACGGCGATCATGCCGCGCTTCGGCGCTGGGCACACGCTGCCTGTGCTGTTTCCGGCCAAGGGCGGGAGCGCCAGCAGCTATGCCGAGGCCGCGCCGCTGGTGATCGCCAACCTCAACAGCGTGGTGCTCGATTATCTCGCGCGCCAGAAGGTCCACGGGAATCACCTTGCCTGGTATCTGGTCGAACAACTCCCGATCATCCCACCTCCCGCCTATGCCCGAACTTTCGGCCGCAGAACCGCCGCCGATATCGTCCGAGAGGGCGTGCTGGAGCTGACATACACTGCAAACGACCTCGCCCCTTTCGCCCGCGATATGGGCCATGTCGATGCAAGCGACGACGTGCTGCCCCCGTTCGTCTGGGACGAGGACCGGCGGCTGCGGTTGCGCGCCAAGCTCGATGCGCTCTACTTCATCCTTTACGGCGTTTTCGATCCCGCCGACCCGGCAAAAAGCCGCGACGACATCCGCTATATCTATTCGACCTTCCCGATCGTCGAACGCGAAGAGACCGCAAAATGGGGTAGCTTTCGCAGCCGCGACCTTTGGGTACGCAATGGCTACCCGGCCTCCGAATGATACTGAAGACCCGGCGCTAAGCCTGGCAATGGCGGTGATCATGTCATCGCCAACCCCCCTGCTGCTGCTCGATGGAGAGCTTCGCGTCGCCGGGGCGAGCCTGTCGTTTTGCGAGACATTCGGGGTCGATGTTGCCACGGCCTCGGGCCATCACGTGTTCGAGCTGGGCACCGGAGAATGGGACGTCACCCAACTGCGTGCCCTGTTGACCGCGATCGCCGGTGGCACTGCGCAGATTGTCGCATTCGAAATGGAACTCAAGCGCCCCGATTGCGAGACCCGCTGCCTGATCATCAACGCACGGCGGCTTGTTTATCAGGATCTCGGTCAGCCATGGCTACTGGTGGCGGTCGCTGATGTAACCGATGCGCGCGCAAGTGAGCGAGCCAAGAACGAAATAATCGATCAGCTCGGCGTCCTCCTTCGCGAGGTTCGCCATCGCGTCGCCAATAGCCTACAGATCGTATCAGCCGTGCTGCTCCAAAACGCGCGGCGAACGACTTCACCTGAAACGCGCGACCATCTTAGGGATGCCCATCATCGCGTGATGGCGGTCGCCCAGCTTGAACGACAGCTCTCGGAATCTCAAACCGGTGACGAGGGCGTCGAACTGCGCGCCTATTTGACAAATCTCTGCAACAGCATTGCGGCATCGCTGATTGGCGAAGAAAAAGCCGTAACATTGGTCGTGACAGGCGGCGGCCTTGTGACATCGAGAGTGTCCGTCAGCCTGGGCCTGATCGTCACCGAACTGGTTATCAACGCGCTGAAGCATGCCTTTCCAAACGGTGGCGCGGGAAGGATCGAGATCGGCTACAATTCTCATGGCCCCAATTGGACGCTGTCGGTCAGGGACGATGGAATTGGCTTGCCGAATGATCCGGTCACGTCCCGCATCGGACTCGGTACCGGCATCGTTCAAGCACTGGCGAAACAGCTCCAGGCGACGGTTGAAACGGCGCCCGCCGTGCCAGGCACCGTTGTTCGCGTCGAGCATGTCCGGGTCGCGCTGGTGGGAGAGAACGAGGATCGCAATTCCTCCGCGACACTGTCCGAAGGGCCTCGGTCAGAACCCACGCACGATGAACCTGGAAGGTCAAATGCCAATGAACACGTTGCACGCCGCTGATCGCGGGAAAACGCTCATGATCGTCGAGGATGAAGTCCTTGTCGCAATGGCGCTGCGCGATGAGCTTGAGGCCGCCAGCTATCATGTCCTTGATCTAACGGACCGGCACGAACAGGCGGTCGCCGTAGCACAGGAAAGCACGCCTGACCTGGCGCTGGTGAACATCCAGCTGCGCGGCAGAGATGACGGGATCGAACTGGCGAAGCATCTGAAAGCTCTCTCCATTCCGGTCCTGCTGATTAGCGGGCAGGTCAGCCGGGCACGCTCCGCCCAGACAGTCGCCATAGGCTCGATGCCCAAGCCCTACAGTGCAGTCGAGATGGTCGAGGCCGTCACCTATCTGCTAGCGCGCATTGACGGAGACGAGTCTCCGCCCCGACCATCGGGGCTAGAAGTGTTCGAAGCGGCTTTGGGAGATCATGCATTATCGTAGTGCTACAGCGTAGATGTAGTGCTCATCTTCATCGGGCGTGGCCCGCCTGCCGCACTGCGGCGGACATTGCGTCCGGCTTGACGAGACTGGCGGTTAGGCGGACCACTCGAAGCTATGGCCAACGACCAGAAAACCATATTCATCACCGGCGCCGGCTCTGGAATCGGGCGCGCCACGGCGCAGCTTTTCGCCGAGCGCGGCTGGTTCATCGGTCTCTCCGACATCAACCCGCAGGGGCTGGAAGAAACCGCGGCGATGCTACCGGAGGGCCAGCGCATTTCCGTGGCCCTCGACACGCGCGATCGCGCCGCTTGGACGCGCGCGGTCGAAACGTTCGGTCAAGCGACGGGCCGGCGCATGAATGTATTGTTCAACAACGCCGGCGTCGGCAAAGGCGGCTGGCTTGAAGAGATGACGGACGACGACATCGATCTCCTGCTCGATGTGAATCTGAAAGGCGTCATCAATGGCTGCGTCGCGGCGCTGCCGCTGCTGAAAGAAACCCAAGGCCGCATCGTCAACGTCGCGTCGGTGGCCGGCGTGTTCGGCGCGCCAAAAATGGCCATCTACTGCGCTACAAAGTTCGGCGTGCGCGGCCTAACGGAATCGCTCGACGTCGAATATTCGCGCTTCGGCGTGCGCGTCGTCAGCCTCATGCCGTGGTTCGTCGACACCGCCATCCTCGACGGCCGACCTGCCGATTCCAACCGCGCCGTGCGCGATTCTCTCATCGAAAACAAAACACCGATCTATCCCGTCCGCATGGCCGCTGAGCGCGCGTGGGACGCGGCGCACGGCAAGGACATCCACTACATGGTCGGCAAGGAAGCCGAACGCGCACGGTTCGCGGCGCGGTTCTTCCCGAACGCGATGCGCAATCAGATCAAGAAAACGCTAGTCGACGATTAGGTCGCGACTTCGCCGTCAGCGGCTGCGCCAGCCGGCAGCGTTTGCGGGCTAGTGGAGAGGGCTTCGTCTGCCGGTGAGACGCCTGCAGAACTTGCATCCACCACGCTGTCGAGAGCGGCGTCGCCCGCTTCCGGGATCAACGCATCGCTGGCGCTGCGGCGCGAGGCGATCGAGCCACGGCGGCGATCCAGCGCTTCCTGATAAACGGCGCGCTCAGCGCCGCGCGGGAAGCGATAGAAGACGTGGCTGCCGACATTGGTGGTTTCGACCAGGCCGGAATTCCAGACCGGGTTCACGGCGTGCGTGTGATAGTGCGTGGCGCCTTGGGTGATCGGGCGGGTGTAGCCGGACATCACGGCGGTGGCGACGCGCTGGGCGCGCTCCCAGGCGCGGCCACGCGGGCGGTGGCCGAGCGAGCCGTCGCAGGTGAAGGTGAACTGGCAGCCGGTCGTCCGGTGCGAGCCTTGGTAAACGACGCCGCAGATCGAGTTCGGGTAAGCGCGCGAGCGAACCCGGTTCATGATCACTTCGGCGACGGCGACTTGGCCGCGCTGCGTCTCGCCGCGGGCCTCAAAGTAAATCGCTTGGCTGAGGCAGTCGTGCTGGCGGGCGTCGATCGTCGGCTCTGCCGGCGCGCTCGGCTCAGCCGGCGCTGTCGGGCCGCGCAACACCGCTTGCACCATCATGGCGCGCGCGTCGGCGTTCTCAAACAAGGAGGCGTTGCCGCGGGCGCGTAAACCATCAGCGGTGCGGAAGGCGGTCAATTCGACACGCGCATCCGGCTCGGCCGCGAACAATTGCTGCTGCAGCTCAGCTTGGAAAGCTGTGGACGTGGCGGCCCATTCAGCGCCTTCGCGCTGTTCAGCGGCGCGGTGCGAGATCACCGGCATCGCCACGGCCGCAGCCGCGAGACACATGATCGTCGCTGCGCCCTGGCGTACAGCCAGTGGGTTCTTGTCGATGTGCACCATAGCTTGGGTCCGAATCTCGCCCGCAAGAATAGTCAGTCGACGCCAGAACAACGATAAATGCATTAAGCCCCACTTAAGAGCGTGCAGTTTTGGGACAGTTGATCCCCAAATAACCGCAACAGTCGAATTCCATTTCGCCTTCGCAATAACAGCCAAAGCGACCTGCGGGGGATACAGGACCCGGCTACGGGGGGCGATTGACTTTTTGTTCATACTCTCGACTGCGGCGCTATTGACCTGAATTAACCGGTCCAGCGCGGCGCCTCCGCCACAGCCCAAGGGCCCAACAGGGGCACAGCCATGCGTGAAACGTGCCGATTCACTTGTTTGGAGAATGTTCGCCTCGTTCTCGGAGGCGCCTGCGGCATCGAGGTGACCTAACGGCGCCTGATTGGCCCAGAGCGCTCGGGCTCGGCCTACGAGGCGGTCGATCAGGCGGTTGGTCCGCACCGTGGCCACTCGGCGACGCGCCGTCGGACACGCATGTGTCGTGTAATCTTCAAGCGCCACGGCCAACCAACCCCATCGCGGCGCGGCCCCGTTCGTTTGACCAAGCGCCCCTTTTTCGTCCGCGGCTCAAGCCGCGGCTACGAACGGACGTGCGGTAAAGCATGCCGACCGAGAGTCAGTTCCGGCTACCGTTCCCCAAATTTTGGCAATCTCGCTGCCGTCAGCCTTTGCGCGCGGCCAAAGCCGCCTGCGCCGCCGCCAGCCGGGCGATCGGCACCCGGAAGGGCGAGCACGACACGTAGTCGAGTCCGACGCTTTCACAGAAGCGGACCGAGTCCGGGTCGCCGCCATGCTCGCCGCAAATGCCGAGCTTGAGGCCGGCGCTCGCGCCGCGGCCGCGTTCGACGGCGAGCTTGATCATCTCGCCGACGCCCTCGGCGTCGATAGTCACGAACGGGTCGCGCTCGAGCATGCCCTTCTCGACGTACGTCCCGAGGAAGCGGCCGGCGTCGTCGCGGGAGAGCCCCATCGTGGTTTGGGTGAGATCGTTGGTGCCGAAGGAGAAGAAGTCGGCGGCCTTGGCGATGTCGCCCGCCATGATGGCGGCGCGCGGGAGTTCGATCATGGTGCCGACCAGGTACGCGACCTTGCGGCCGCGTTTGGCGAACACTTCGGCGGCGACCGCATCGACGCGCGCGCGCAACGCTTCCAGTTCTTTGCGCGCAATCACGAACGGGATCATGATTTCCGGGATCGGGGCATCGCCCGTCTCAGCGACATCGCATGCCGCTTCGAACACGGCGCGCGCCTGCATGTCGTAGATTTCTGGATACACGATCGCCAACCGGCAGCCGCGGAAGCCGAGCATCGGATTGCTTTCCGCCAGCTCCTTCACGCGCGCGAACAGCCAATCGGGCTCGACCCCAAGCGTCGGCGCGACGTCAGCGCAATCTTCCTTGGTGTGGGGCAAAAATTCGTGCAGCGGCGGATCGAGGAAGCGGATGGTCACCGGCCGCGCGCCCATCGCTTTGAAGATCGCCACGAAGTCCTGACGCTGGTGCGGGAAGAGCTTATCGAGCGCCGCAACGCGCGCCGGCTGCTTATCCGCCAGGATCATCTCGCGTACCGAAGCGATGCGCTCGGCGTCAAAGAACATGTGCTCGGTGCGGCAAAGGCCAATGCCCTCGGCGCCGTATTTCACGGCGGTTGCGGCGTCGGCCGGCGTTTCGGCGTTGGCGCGCACTTTCATGCGGCGGGCTTTGTCGGCCCAGCCCATCAACGTGCCGAAATCGCCGGTGAGTTCGGGCTGCACCATGTCGGCGGCGCCGAACAGCACTTCGCCGGACGAGCCATCAACGGTGATAATCTCGCCTTTCTTGATGACGCGCCCGGCGGCGCGGAATTCGCCGAGCTTGGCATCGATGCGAATATCGCCAGCGCCAGAGACGCAAGGCCGCCCCATACCCCGAGCGACAACAGCGGCGTGGCTGGTCATGCCGCCGCGCGCGGTCACGATCGCCTTCGAGGCGTGCATGCCGTGAATATCTTCGGGGCTCGTCTCTTCGCGCACCAGAATGACGTCGACCTTATCGACGGCGAGACGCTCCGCTTCGTCGGGATCAAACACAACGATGCCGACCGCCGCGCCCGGCGATGCAGGCAGGCCCTTGCAGATGATGTCGCGCTTATAGCTCTCGGCGATGGTCGGGTGCAGCAATTGATCGAGCGCGGCGGGATCGACGCGCAGGATCGCTTCGTCCTGCGTGATCAGACCTTCGCTGGCCATATCGACGGCGATCTTCAACGCAGCTTTCGCGGTGCGTTTGCCGTTGCGGGTCTGCAGCATATAGAGCCGGCCCTGCTCGACCGTGAACTCCAGGTCCTGCATGTCGCGATAGTGGGCCTCGAGCTTCTGATAAACGCGCACCAATTCGGCGAACACTTCCGGCATCGCCTCTTCCAGCGACTCGCCCGGCTCCTTCATCTCCAGCCGCGACGCTTTCGTCAGCGCTTTCGGCGTGCGGATGCCGGCGACGACGTCTTCGCCTTGCGCGTTGATCAGGAACTCGCCGTAGAATTTCTTGTCGCCGGTGGAGGGATCGCGCGTGAAGGCGACGCCGGTAGCTGACGTCTCGCCCATATTGCCGAACACCATCGCTTGCACGTTGACGGCGGTGCCCCAGCTTTCGGGGATGTTGTTGTGCTTGCGATAGAAGATCGCGCGATCGTTCATCCAGCTTGAGAACACGGCGCCGACAGCGCCCCAAAGCTGCTGCTTCGGATCGGCGGGGAACGGCTTGCCCATCTCGAGCTCGACCGCGCGCTTAAAGTCGGCGACGACCTCTTTCCAGTTCTCGGCCGTCAACTCGGTGTCGGATTTGTACTCGTTGGTGTCCTTCAGCGTGCCGAGAATTTCCTCGAACACGCCGTGCTCCAGTTCGAGCACGACATCGGAATACATCTGAATGAAGCGGCGATAGCTATCATAGGCAAAGCGCGCATCGCCGGAGAGCTTGGCCAGGCCCTCGACCGTCTCATCGTTGAGGCCAAGGTTCAGCACCGTATCCATCATGCCCGGCATCGACGCGCGCGCGCCCGAGCGCACCGAAACGAGCAGCGGATTGGCTGGATCGCCGAAGCGTTTGCCGGTCTTTTTTTCAAGCGCCGCCAGCGCCGCATCGACTTGCGCCGCAAGCTCCGGCGGATACGCGCGGTTGTTCGCATAGAAGGCGTTGCAGACTTCCGTCGTCAGCGTGAAGCCGGGCGGCACCGGCAGATCGAGCCGCGCCATCTCGGCCAGGTTTGCGCCCTTGCCGCCAAGCAGCGCCTTCAGCGAAGCATCGCCCCCGCTCTCACCACCGCCAAACCCGTAAACCCACTGCTTTGTCATCTTCGTCCTCATTCCCCCTCTCCCTTGCGGAGAGGGGGTTAGGGGGTGAGGGGCGATCCAACACGCAGGCGCCTGCTTGTTTGAACGCCCCTCACCCGCCGACTGCGTCGGCGCCCTCTCCGCAAGGGAGAGGGCTTGTTAGAGCTAGCCCTCGATCTTCGAGAAGTCCGCGACCGCGGACAGCGCTTCTCTAAAGCGCGAGAGCAGCAGAAGCCGGTTGCGCCGGACCTCAGCCTCCGGCGCGTTGACCAACACCTTTTCGAAAAACCCATCCACCGGCGCGCGCAAGCCCGCGAGCGCCTTCATCGCAGCGGCGAAGCCTTCCTTTTCTACAGCAGCGCGCGCCGCAGGCAGCGCTTTCTCCAACGCCTCGTGCAGCGCCTTCTCGGCCGGCTCGGCAAGCAGCTTCGCATCGACTTGGCCTTCCGCCTCCTCGGCGCTCCACTTCCCCTTCTTCTCCTCGGCGCTGAGAATATTCGCCGCGCGTTTATAGCCCGCGAGCAAGTTCGCGCCGTCTTCAGTTTTCAGGAACGCATCGAGCGCTTCGACGCGCGCGACGATGCGGACGAGATCGTCATCGCCGAGCGCGAAGACGGCGTCGACAAGGTCATGACGCTTACCTTGGTCTCGGAGCTGGACTTTGAGGCGATCGGCTAGGAAGGCGAGCAAGTCTGCTGACCGATGGCGCATGTCAGCGACGAGCGCATTGAGTTCGTCGCCGCGGCGCTCGATTTGGTCGACCAAGCCTTCGAGGAACACCTTCACAAGTTCCTGGTCCGCACCGGCGTCGATCACGCCGACCATCGCGTCCTTCACTTTGTAGAAGCCCTGAGCCTCGACCGCGCGAGCGGCTTTGGCAAACAACTTGGGTCCAAGTTTCTGATGGATGCGAAGCCGGATATCGTTGTCGATCAGAATTCGGATTATCCCGAGCGCGGAGCGACGGAGTCCAAACGCGTCGCTGCTACCCGTCGGCTTCTCATCGATTGTCCAGAAGCAGGCGAGCGTATCCAGCTTATCCGCCAGCGCGAGCGTTACGGCGACGGGGTCGGTTGGCACGCGATCGTTCGGGCCGAGCGGGCGGTAGTGATCTTCGATGGCGGCGGCGATGCTTTGATCTCCTCCTCCCCCTTGCGGGGAGGAGGTCGGGAGGTGGGGGGCGTGCAAACGCTCAGGCGCCGGCGCGGCGGAACGCCCCCCCTCACCCTGCCCTCTCCCCCGCGAGGGGGGAGAGGGTTCTTGGCCGACTTCCAACAGATAAAGCTGCCGCCCCACTTGCCCCTGCAGCTCCGGAAACTCGCCAACCGTCTCCGTCACCAAATCCATCTTGCAGAGCTCAGCCGCACGTTCGACCAACGCGCGATCGGCGCCGGTCACGGCGCACAACTCCACGGCCAACGCCTTCACGCGCTCGACCTTATCCCACACAGAGCCCAGCTTCTGGTGAAACACGATCTTCTTCAGCTTCTCGCGCCGCTCGTCGGTGAAGAGCGGCGTCTTGCGATCAGCATCCCAGAAGAAGCGCGCATCGTTGAGTCGCGCCGAAAGCACGCGCGCATTGCCCGCCGCGATCGCTTTGCCGCCGTCCTTCGCTTCGACGTTGGCCACCGTCACGAAATGCGGCGCGAGCTTGCCGCTTTTCGGATCGCGCACCGCGAAATATTTCTGGTGCGTGCGCATCGAGAGCCGGATGACTTCGCCGGGCAGATCGAGAAACGACGGATCCATGTCGCCCAGCAGCACGACCGGCCACTCCACAAGCCCACACACTTCTTCCAGCAGACCGATATCGTCCACCAGCTCCAGCCCGCGCCCCGCGCAAAGCTTTTTGGCTTGTTCGAGAATGATCGTCTTGCGCTCCTCGCGCTCGATCAGCACTTTCGCGCCGCGCAGTTTCGAGGCGTGATCCGATGCGCTCGTCACCGGCATCGCCTCCGGCGCATGAAAGCGATGGCCCCACGTCACAGCTTCCGAGCCCACGCCTGCAACGTCGATCTTCACCGCCTTACCATCGAACACGCAGCAAATGTTATGCAGCGGTCGCACCCATGTCAGATCACTCTCGCCCGAGCGCATCGACTTCGGCCACGGAAACGCGCGCACGATCTCCGGCACGATCTCCTGCACGATGGCGCTCGTCTCGCGCCCCGCACGCTCGATCCTAGCGACGTAAAACGCGCCCTTCTTGTCCTCAACGATCTCAGCCTGATCGATGGAACTAAGCCCGGCGCCTTTCAGAAAGCCCTGCAGCGCTTGCTCCGGCGAACCAACGCGCGGCCCTTTGCGCTCCTCGTTCACGTCTGCCGCTTTGCCCGGCAGATCGTCAATCACCGCACCAATGCGGCGCGGGCTGGAGAACGTCTTGATCGCCTTCGCGTCGAGACCGGCGGCTTTGAGCTTCTCACCCAACGCCCGCGCCAAATCCTCCTCAGCGCGCTTTTGCATGCGCGCCGGGATTTCTTCGCTGAAAAATTCAATGAGAAGCTGGGGCATGCGCTACTCGTCCCCCGCCCCCTCGTGGGGCGGGGCTAGGGGTGGGGGGCGATCCAACACGCCCTTGCTCAACGCTTCACGCACCTGCGTGACAACCCAAGCGGGCCGATCCCAAACGTCATTGTTCTCAAACCGCAGCACGCGAAAGCCTTGTGTGATCGCGTGCAATGTCTTGGCCTTGTCGTTCGACTGAACCTCCGGCAAGCGATGGATCGAGCCATCGATCTCGATCAACACGCGCTCCGAATACCAACCAAAATCGAAGACGTAATCGCCGAGCGCAACTTGCTTTCGGAAATGTGCTCCTTCGATGGTGCGCAGAAGTTTCTGCAGCACTTTTTCAGACGACGTCATCTCTTTGCGCAGCCGCTGCGAGCGCAACTTGGTGCGCGTGCGATCCTTCTGACGCGCCCCCGCTTCAGGATCAGGCGCCCACCCATGCCCGAGCTTGCGCGGACGAGCATCCTCCCCCCTTGCGGGGGAGGTGTCGCCGAAGGCGACGGAGGGGGCGCGCGCCGACGCATCCGGCGCCTGAGCGTTTGAACGCCCCCCACCCCCTGCCCCCGCCCCACGAGGGGGCGGGGGTGGTATGAAATCTTGCGGCGTCATGCTTGTGACTCCGCCCAAGCGCTCGCGCAGCCCTTGGCCAAATCACGCACGCGCGCGATAAAGCTTTGCCGCTCGGTTGGCGACACCACGCCACGCGCATCGAGCAAATTAAACAGGTGCGACGCTTTCAGCGTGTAGTCGAAAGCCGGCAGCACATTGCCCTCTTTCAACAACCGCGCGGCAGTTGCCTCCGCATCGCCGAACCAACGCAGCACCATCTCTGGGTCGCTCAGTTCGAAATTGTAGCGCGATTGCTGGCGCTCGTTTTCGAGGAAGATGTCGCCATAGCTCACCGGGTAAGCGCTGTCCGGATCGTTGAACGGTAGATCGAAGACGCGGTCGACGCCGAACACGTACATCGCCAGGCGCTCTAGTCCGTAGGTGAGTTCGCCCGACACCGGCCTCACGTCCAAACCGCCGACTTGTTGGAAGTAGGTGTACTGCGACACCTCCATGCCATCGCACCAGACTTCCCAGCCCAGCCCCCAGGCGCCAACCGTCGGGTTCTCCCAATCGTCTTCGACGAAGCGGATGTCGTGCAGCAGCGGGTCGATGCCGATGGCGGCGAGCGAGTTCAGATAGAGCTGCTGCAGGTCCGGCGGGTTCGGCTTCAGGATCACTTGAAACTGGTAATAGTGCTGCAGCCGGTTCGGGTTCTCACCGTAGCGCCCGTCCTTCGGCCGCCGCGAGGGCTGCACATAGGCCGCGCGCCATGGGCGTGGCCCAAGAGAGCGCAACGTCGTCGCCGGGTGCAGCGTGCCGGCGCCGACCTGCTCATCATAGGGCTGCAGGATGGCGCAGCCCTGCTCGGCCCAGTATTGCTGGAGCGTCAGGATCACGTCCTGAAAGCAGCGGGGGGCTTCATGCGGCATAGGCGGACGCCTAAAGGCGCCCGCCCCTGCGATCAACCGACTTTGACCGAAACTAGCGGAGGAAGTCCGTCACGGCGGTCTGGAACAGCGCCGGCTGGTCCAACATGATGAAATGGTAGCTGCCGTCGATGCGGACGAAGCTCACATTCGGCGCTGGCGCGTACTGGCCGCGATAGAGCCCATCGATCATCGCCTCCGGCCCCATCGCTGCGTCATAGGCGTAGACCACTGTGATCGGCGTCGCGATGGTGGCCAGCTCCGGACGCATGTCCGTGGTCAGCACTTCATACATGGCGCCGGCGAACGTGGCGCGGTCCGACGCCGCGCTCCAGGCGACGACCTCGGCGCGGCGGTCCTCGGTTTTCACCAGCCGTCCGATGCCGCCGTTTTGCTGGGCGAGAAACGCCGCATCGTCCATGCCGCTAATCTGATCGCGCATGGCGCGCGCTTGCGGCTCGACGCTCGCGGCGGTGACCTGGGGGCCGAACATGCCGCTGAAGAACGGCAACGAGTCCACGATCATCAGTTTTCCGACGCGGTCTGAGTTCTGGCGCGCCAGCATGAGGCCGGTGAGGCCGCCCATCGAGTGGCCGATGATGGCGGGGCGCTCGATGTCGTTCGCCTCGATGTAACGCGCGAGTTCGTCGACGACTGGCTGAATGATCTGCCCAGCCGGCGCGCCGACAGGTTGGCCGGCGAAGCCATTGATCTGCACCAGGTGCAAACGATGCGTCGCCGCGAGCGCGTCCGCCTGCGCCGCCCAGACATCGCGGCTGGAGCCGAGGCCGGGGATCAGAATGACATCCGGCCCTTCGCCGCGCACTTCCACCGTGAAGCGCGACGGTGTGAACGTCTGCGCGTCCGCCGGCTGCAGCGCGGTGTTGATCAGAAACGCCGCCATCGAAGCGAGCACCAGTTTGCGTGTGACCGAGAACATGACTTTCCCCTTGGCGCGGCTGCGCCTTTGCGTTCGTGCGAAAGAAATTTGAGCTATTCCGCGGCCTGGACGATGACGTCCTCGGCGCTGAAAATTTGTTCGATCGGCAAAGCGAACAGCGTTGCGATCTTGAAAGCGAGCGGCAGCGACGGATCGTACTTCCCGGTCTCGATCGCGTTCACGCTCTGGCGCGACACTTCGAGCTTCTCAGCGAGATCCGCCTGACTCCAATTGCGCTCGGCGCGCAGGACCTTGAGCCGGTTTCTCATTTGTAGCGCAGCCGCACAAACAGTGTTGCGATGCTCCAGACCACGCACAGCGCGGGGAAAATCCACATCATCGATAGGTCGGGAAACCCGGCCATGTCCTCGAGTTGGCCATAGGCAAGCGTCCCGAAGGCAATGACGGCGGCCGCAATCAGCACTGCCTCACTTTGCACGCGGCGCTGAAATTCATCGAGCGCGCGCATGTAACGGAGTTGTGCAGCCAACATCAGCAAGGCCGGCGCGATCGGCGCCACCGCAAGCAAGGCGGCAACCCATTGTGGCGGCGCAAATCCTTTGATCGCCAATCCCGCGCCCAAGACCGCCGCGAGATACACAATGCCGGCGCCAAACATATCGCGGAAAAGTCTCGCCGCAGCTGGCTTGCCGGCGCTCTCACAATAATTGCTCAATGGAAGTCCTCCTGTTTGAGCCGGTTTTTCATTTGTAGCGCAGCCGCAAAACACAAGCCGCCGCGCCCCATACGCCGATCAAAGCCGGAAACACCCAGATCAGCGGCAAATGCGGGAAGTCCGCCCATTCTTCGAGGAAGCCATAGGCGAACGAGCCAAAGCCAACGATGGCGGCGGAATACAGCATCGCTTCACTTTGGATGCGGCGCTGAAACTCATCGAGGCCGCTCAGAAATATCATGTAGGCCCGCAGCATCAGCAGCGCGGGCACGAGCGGCGCCAGCGCGGCGAGGATCACGCCCCATTGCGGCAGGTCCTCATTGCGGATCGCAAACGCGCCGCCAAACACTGCGGCCGTGTAGAGCACGCTGGCGACCGCCATGTTGCCCATGTAGCGGCGGCCGTTGCTGATGATCTTGGGGCTGGTCTCACGCGGCATGGTGTTCTCCTAAACCTTGATTATGAGGGCGACGCCGAACGTGCGGACCTCAAGCGAGAGCGGTGTGAGTGAGAGGGTCATTTCCACGGGGCCGGCGGCGTGCGCCTGGGCGCGGGCCGGATGCGATTGGTCGAGAAACCCACTGGCCACCGCAACCGCGATCACCACCGCCACCAACGCTCCCAGGTTCCACCACCGTCGCATCTGACCCTCCATCAAGCGAACTTGTCTGACTGACAAGCGACCTTTACCCTCCGTTGCTGGGTGTGTCAAGCGACCTTAGCAAAAAGCCAGCTCTACTTGCCTTTGCTCCCGTACCGGAATCCCGGCCATGTTTGGCCATGGCAATTTGCGGGATCGATGAGGCGGGGCGCGGGCCGCTGGCCGGGCCGGTGGTGGCGGCGGCGGTGATCCTGCCGCCGAAAGGGCGCCCAAAGGGGCTGGACGATTCCAAGCAGCTCAACGCCGAAGCGCGCGAAGACCTAGCGCTGAAAATTCGCGCCATTGGCATCGTCGGCGTTGGCATCGCCAGCGTTGAAGAGATCGACAGCTTGAACATCCTGCGCGCTTCGCATCTGGCGATGCGCCGCGCTTTTGACGCGCTCTCGCAAACGCCAGTCGCGGCCTTGGTCGACGGCAACATGTCGCCCGACCTGCCCTGCCCGGTGGAATGGGTTATCGATGGCGACGTCATCGTGCCGGTGATCTCGGCCGCCTCGATCATCGCCAAGGTTGAGCGCGATCGCATGATGAGCGAGCTCTGCGGCCAGTATCCGGGCTACGCCTTCGCCAAGCACAAAGGCTACGGCACGCCCGAGCACCAGGAGGCGCTAAAGCGCCTCGGCCCCTGCGCCATCCATCGCCGCAGCTTCAAGCCGGTGCAGCTGGCGATGGAGATGCGCCTCGCTGGCTGAACGGCGTTTACACCGGCGCGCGCCCCACTATGTTCCGCGCCATGACGACCGACGCCGCCGCCCAACCACCCGTTAAAGACATCTCCGCCGCCGCGGTCTTGATCCTATGCGCCGTGCTTTATTTGGCGTTGATGGGCGTTCTATTCTTCGTCGACCCCGACCTGATCAAAGGCGAAATGGGACTGATGGAGAATGGGCAGAATTTATTTCTGCTTGTCTCACTCATCCTGATGATCCGTCTCGCCATCATGGCTGACACGCCAAAGCTGCGCTGGTGGATGATCCTGGCGTCGCTCGGCGCGTTCTATCTGCTCACTGAAGAGACAAGTTGGGGCCAACATTATTTTGGTTGGGAAGCCACCGGCATTTTCGCCGGCATCAACGATCAGGGCGAAACCAATTTCCACAATTCCGGCGATGGCTGGCTCGATCAAAAGCCGCGCGCGATCCTGCTGTTCGGCATGATCCTCGGCACGATCGTGCATCCGCTGGTGAAGCACTTCCGCAAAGGCCGCGGCCTGTTCGACAATCCGTGGTGGCTGGCGCCGACGCTCGTTTGCCTGCCGCCGCTGGTCTTCTCGCAGATCGGCGCGCTGCCGGAGCGTATCGACGATCTGGCGCTGATGGATTTCTCTGTGCAGGCGTTCACCAGCAATTATCGGTCGAGCGAGATGGAGGAGTTTTTCATGTACCTCTTCTTCGTGACCTACACGCTTTCGATCACCACCCGCTTCCAGCAGCGCAAAGCCGCCGGAATCCGTCCGGCCAGCTGATTATTCTTTATGGTTAACGATCGCGGACTCTTGATTCGGCGAACCGGTCAAGAGAGAATCCCCTGCTCGCGATGCCTCTTTGAGCGCTTCGCGCTCCGGGGGACCAATGGCGCGCCACTTCAAAGACAAACTGATCGAGGGCGATTGCATCGAGGAGCTGAAAAAGCTCGCCGATGGCAGCGTCGATCTGGTGTTCGCCGATCCGCCCTATTTCATGCAGCTCGGCGGCGCGCTGACGCGGCCGGATCAGTCCAACGTCGATGGCGTCGATGACGAATGGGACAAGTTCGAGGACTTTGCCGCCTACGACAATTTCACTCGCGCCTGGCTGACCGAAGCGCGCCGCGTGCTGAAAGCCAACGGCGCCATCTGGGTGATCGGCTCGTATCACAACGTCTTCCGCCTCGGCGCGGCGATGCAGGACCTCGGCTTCTGGATTTTGAACGACATCGTCTGGCGCAAAACCAATCCGATGCCGAACTTCAAAGGCACCCGCTTCACCAACGCGCACGAGACTTTGATCTGGGCCGCGCGTTCGAAGGAAGCGAAATACACCTTCCACTACGACGCGCTGAAAATGCTCAACGACGATCTGCAAATGCGTTCGGACTGGACGCTGCCGATCTGCACCGGCGGCGAGCGCTTGAAGAACCGCGAAGGCCGCAAGCTCCACTCCACGCAAAAGCCGGAAGCGCTGCTGCACCGCGTCGTCCTCGCCACAACGAAGCCCGGCGAAGTGATCCTCGATCCGTTCTTTGGCACCGGCACCACCGGCGCCGCCGCCAAGCGCCTCGGTCGCCACTATATCGGCATCGAACGCGATCCCGACTACGCCGAGGCCGCCCGCGCCCGATTAAAGAAAATCAAACCGGTTTCGATCGAAGATTTGGCCGTGACCAAATCGAAGAAAGAAGAGCCGCGCGTGCCGTTTGGCCAAGTCATCGAAGCCGGCATGATCCATCCCGGCGCCTGGCTCGTCGCGCCCAACGGCAAACGCGCCCGCGTCCGCGCTGACGGCTCACTGGCGCTCGGCGAGGAGACTGGCTCCATCCACCGCATTGGCGCCATCGCCTCGGACGCGCCGGCCTGCAACGGTTGGACGTTCTGGAGCCTGGAGACCAAAAAAGGTCCCCACCCCATCGACCTCTTCCGCCGCGAAATCCGCCGGCAAATGGCGATGTCGCCGGGGGCGTAGTGCGTCAGGTCCCTCTCTCCCGGTCTGGATGACGGATTGTTGGGATTACGCGTGAGCGATTGACGCCGCGCGCGTGCGCCGCGAGACTCCCCCCATGGCCGACAAGGTTGATCTCCAAAGCGTCGAAGCGGCGCTCGGCAAAACCGAGCTGATGGCGGCGCTCAGCGACGCCACCCGCGCCCGCCTCGCCAAGCAGGGCCAGCCTTGCACGGTCGAGCCCGGCAAGCTCCTCTTCGCCAAGGGCGATAAGGGCGATGCGCTCTACGTGCTGCTCGAAGGCGAAGTCGAAGTGCGCACCTCGACCGAAGCCGGCAAGGACGTGCGGCTCGCGTCGTTGAAGCCGCCGGCGGTGATCGGTGAGATGGCCGTGCTCGACGGCGGCGTCCGCTCCGCCGACATTTGCGCTATCCGCAAGTCGCGTTTCCTGCGCATTCACCGCGACCAGGCGATCAGCGCGCTTGAAAGCGAACCGCAAGCGCTGCTGAAGCTGATCACGGAAATGAGCCGGCGCCTGCGCAACGCCGACACCGCTCTTGAAGACGCGCACACGCTCGATCTTGGCGGGCGCCTGGCGCAACGCCTGCTCGAAGAAGCCGGCGACAGCCCTTCAGTCACGCTGACGCAAACCGAGATCGCCCGCCGCATCGGCGCCAGCCGCGAGAAGGTGAACCGCAAGCTGCACGAATGGGTCGACGAAGGCTGGATCAGCATGGGCCGCGCCGGCATCAAACTGATCGCGCGCGACAAACTCAAAGCGCTGATCCAGGAAGCGCGGGCGAACTAGTCGGTGGCGTTGATGCGGTCCCTCTACGGTGTGCTCGCAGTCGGCGCGCTCATCTTGGCGACACCCGCCGCTGAGACGGTTCAACGGATCATTGAAGGCGTACTGATACAGATTCAGATCGTCCTCGTACCCAACGGGGTTAGTTTGCAAGGACTGATCCGGTCAGAAGTGTGTGTCACTCTTTCAATGTTGACAGACGAGCGCCGACGATGAGCGAGCTTATTGAACTGATAAACTTGACCAAGCAGGCCCGTGATCGCTGCAACGCAGAAACGGGCGGGCTTCAGAACATTACGATCTCCGTGTCCGGAGATGGCGTTGTAGTGGCTGGCAATAGAGCGGGTCTGCTCGAACTCGCACGGCTGACGATTATGGTTGCCTCGAAAGAGCAGAGCGGGTCGCATCAAGACATAGACAAAGGCTCGTTTGCCTCGAAGGCGGACAGCGTACTCACCATCGCGCTACACACGGAACTGCTCTAAGGATGACAAGCAGGTTAGAGCAATGAGTTCGCACCTTGCACACGAGTGCGTGCGCCGGCTCCCACCTTGGATTTTTCCGAAGCACGGCAAGCACTTCACGCACCGGACAGTGTGCGCTTTATTTGCACTACACCCTGCTTCTGTTTTCGGACTCATAAATCCAGTTCCTTACCACAGCGCGCGCACGTCCGCCCAGGCGAGAGCCTTGGCCGATACATCGCAAAGTGATCTGGTGCGCTGGCTGATTTGGTCCAATAGACCGGCAACCGGCATCGCGGGCAACGAGGCCACGTAGTAATCACGGCGATGATGATCAGCATCCCGACGATGCGCGTCCAGCCGTCGGCGAAGAAAACCACGTTGATCATCACAATGACCGCGAGCGTCCACGTAAGCCAGGTTTTGACGTAAGTGTTGATGATCGTACCTCCTATGGCGAGCACTGCGTCGTTGTGCTTCCGTCTGGCTGCGCTGTCGCAACGCAGTTAGCGGTCCCGCCCCCAGGAAGGGGAACGTTGAATGAAGGTGGCTGGCGAGGGGCGAAGTTCTGATCAGGAGTAAATACAGTTCCTGTCCCGCCAATAGAGGCGCCGAGGCGCAAGCCCGGACCCACGCCCCCTGAACCACTCACATTCTCACCAGGCGTGTTCATGAGACTTTTGACCGACTCTGATGCCGAACCGGTCACGAAGCCAATCGAAGCGTTTACGTTGACGTCCAGCCCAGTGAAGTTCTCCGGCCGTCCTTCGGTGACTGTCCTATTCCCGTTCGCACCGAGATCAACGCCGGCCCGCGCTCCAAGCGTGTAATAAGACCCACGCTCGGTCTCGACGCCACGTTCATCGTAATACGAATATCCGCCTACGCCGCCGCTACCGCCAGCGCCAGCTACAAATGACCCGCTTACTCCGGTCTGCACCGTCGTATTGCGCAGCCCAGGTCCGCCGCGATCAACCGGAACCGATGATCGTTGACTGTCGCGATTGTACGGGTTCTGCGCCTCCGCTAGCCCCTCGGGCCGCTGTCCATTGGAGTCACGTAGGTTCAGCGGGTCGTTGTACGTGTAGGCGTACAGATTTAGGTCGCTCTCATACCCGACGGGATCAGTTTGCAGGGACTGTCGGTCCTGACGCGACTTTTCGTAGATGCAGGGATTTTCTCTATACGCGCCAGCGGCGTAAGCGCGATGGCGCCGCCCTGCCCGGCCGGTTTTCAAAAAAATCGCCCTATAAGCACTTTTCGGCCTGCGCGCGCGGCGCGGCTCTGACGTGCTTACGAGGGCGAGAGCGTGAGTCACCTCACGACTATGGCGTGCTCAGCGCTCGCGCGCAAAGCGCGCTGCGGCAGCTTGCGATGAGCAGCTAGGAGAGATGGATCAGACCAGCGCACGCCGTCTCACGGCGTCGCAGGCTGTTTCCCAGCGTTGCCCGATGGCGCCGCGCGTCAGCGTTTAATCTGCGCGACCAGGCTGGGGATGGCGATGTTGGCCCAGCACTTCTGCGAGAGCTGGCTGCCGATCGGCGGGAAGGCGCCGTGGATGATCTTGATGCCCTTGGCCTGCAAAAAATCGGCGACGGGGACAAAATCTCGATCCGCCGACACCAGCACGGCGGCGTCATAGCTGTTCGACCAAGCGAGGCTGATCATGTCGGTGACGATGCGCGTGTCGACGCCCTTCTCTTCGGTGCCGCGCATGTCGCCGCCGCAAGCGTGACAGTTGGTGGTCTCGGCCTGGCAGTGCGGGCAGCGCGGATAGCCGCGCTTGCGTTGGCGTTCCAGCAGCACGACGTTGACGCCGGGCATCTTGTCGATGGTGTTGGTAAACCAGTTTCTGAGCTTCGCATCGCCCGGCTTGTTGGGATCAAACGAGCCGTAGACGTGGAGCCCTTCGTAGAGCGCCGGGCGCAGCGGATCGACCAGCTTTCCGGCCTCAGCGGCGAGCACGGGACCGAGCTTCCTCCAATCCACTTGCAGCGTCGCATCGAGGTTGCGGACGGCGAGCGAGAAGTTCCAAAAATCAACGAAGATGCGAACGCGCACCGGGTCGGGCGGAGGAGTAGCGGCTGGGCTGTTCATTGAGGCTCGAAGCTAGGGAGAGTCGCGGGCGCCGGCGCCGCAAAAGAATACGGGGACGCACAAGGCGTCCCCGGGGTCTCAATACTCGGTTCGCCGGGTCCGATCGAGCGGGCGGCTCCCCGAGGGGCTTCAATGGCCCCGGATATACGCATGAGAGGCTGAAGGGTCAATGAATCGCCCTCAGTCCTGTTCCTCTGTCAACGCCGGACCAAAAGTACATCACTTGGGCGGAGTAAAAGTACATCACTGACGGTGGATGCAGGTGTTAACGCAGAGGGCCCCCGATCGGGGGCCCTCTGCGTTTCGGCGGCGATATTGAGCAAGCTCAGGGGTCGAGGATTTCGCCGGTTTCAGGATCG
>Ga0163148_10000623_pt1 | contig 48076 bp, 73 predicted proteins | sample OliLakLV19MP7P2_FD_148606 | JGI IMG/M metagenome (GOLD analysis project Ga0163148, IMG submission 148606) | Freshwater microbial mat bacterial communities from Lake Vanda, McMurdo Dry Valleys, Antarctica- Oligotrophic Lake LV.19.MP7.P2 | ecosystem: Environmental > Aquatic > Freshwater > Lake >... | reverse complement strand
GTCGCTCACCGACTGTACGGAATCTGGTTATTCGGTATTTCATAAGAGGTGCTTAATGATTCGAGCTCTAAGATCGACTCCCAGATCTTTGTACTCTAAGACTTCCTCAATAGAGTCGAACTCTGCGACAATGATACGCCCTGGCCGCTCTGTAGGGTTCCAGTATTCGAATCCACGAGTAGACAAAGCAGACCAAGAGTTGACATCTGCTCTGATCAAACACTGAGTGTTTAGTAGTGGCCAACTGAGATCGAATGTAGTTATCTGATACTTCATTAGACCAATACCTCGATGATCTGTTCTCTCAATTCAGAATCTAGATGCTTGCTCTCAAGCACCTGCTCTAGAGAGTCGAACGAGCCTAACATCTCACTACAGTGGTACATCGGCGAATTCGGGTTTTCCCAATTAGTCTGTTTCCACTGCCGCCGAGGGCTGAATACATCAAGCCCCACGAAGTCCCAGTGATCTCCACTCACGGGGTCCATCTTAGACAGCATCAAACGTCTATAGAACTTTCCTTGCATCTCGACGTAGTAGAGCTCGTACTTCATTAGATTAATGCCTTGAGAACCGTAGCACCTTTATCTTGGTCTGTACAACATGCTTCAATCACTTCATCTAGAGTATCGTATTCTCCTATGACGCATCGAATGAAGTCGCTAGGGTGGTGGATGGGCTTATGCCAGTCAGACGGACGCCATGATGGTTGAAGCCTTTTGTTTGCCCAGATGATGAAGTCCCAGTATTCTCCAGTGACGAGGTCTGTCTTGGACAGTATCCAGCCTGGAGGCGTAAGAAGCCCGTTGACTGTCCAGAGCTGATACTTCATAACAAGTCTTTTATGATTGTTGCTCTGAGTTCTGAGCAAAGTAAATCACACTCTAGCACTTCCTCGAGAGAATAGAACGGCCCTGCTGTCTGATACTCGAAGCCAAGGTGGGCCGCGAACTGGCGCGTGAGCTTCTGCATCCATTCGGTCTTTTCTGTAGCGTAGTTCCATCCCAGTCGATGAGACGCCCCTGATGGGCCTTCCCTAGTTAGCCGCTGCGCACTGTTCGGCCTTTTCAGACTGATATAGTAGGCTGTCATATACTATCTCCTCGAGATCTCATCAGGGAGAGTATCACTCTCCGACCCAGGAGGTCCTGGGTTTCGATCTATTAGACTGCGTCTTCAATCCCACGAGCTTCGAAGGGCGCTGCTTCATCATCAGGGTAAACTACTTCTGTAAAGTCTTCCGAGAGCACTTGCTGGAGATGGGTGAGCTCTGTGATTACTTCTTCGGAGAACTTTGAAGCCGGAGCGTCGGGAGCTTCTACCAGTACCATGCCGTCATCGACTACTACTGTTTCTGCTTTCTTCTGACGGGTGAGCATCGGGGCTGCACCGGCTGCTGCCAGGTTCTCATTGAAGCTAAAGAACCGGGACTTGCCGACACTAGAAGCAACCATCACTGCAATTACACCATTGAACACACCGTATCCGTGAGTCACGCGCTCCAGGAGGGCTGCTGCTTTTGGGCAGCGTCCTGCTTCGTTGAGGCCCCATCCCATGGCGTGTGCGATAAGCTGCTGGACTTCCTTGTTAGGGGTGGGATCGGTGAGCTGCGAGAGGACATCGAACGCTGCTGTGGGAAGGTCAATCTTCTTGACTGAGATTTCACCATTCTTAGCTTCAATGATCGTCTTGCCATTTGCATCGGAAACCGTGAAGGAAAGTGTGGTAGCTGTCATTGTGATTCTCCTAGAACCTGGTGTTGTAAGCGTCAGCACCGCGCCTTACTTACATATACTCTACGGCGTTAAGGGCATCCAGCTTTAGCACCTATTTGCAAGTATTTTTGGCACGAAGATTGCTAATGTCTCAGAATCTCAAAATCGATTTCAGACTCTGAGAATCTGAGAGTCTATATGTATCAAGAGAAGCCCTTGCCGCTATTAGTATAGTAGCAAGGGCCTTTGTTTAGGGTTTCATCGTGGTTTTCGTGAGATGGCGTCCGAGCAATAGACAGATCCAACTTAGCCCTATATAGGTTAACCAGCTTGGACCTACTGAGAAGGCTATTGCCAACAGTATGAATGAGAGTAGATAGATGAAGTAACCTAGTAGCTCTCCTATAGTCACGTATTGCTCTCCTATGTTCATATGTCATCCTTAGAAAATGGGCCTTTCCTGAATAGATGATGCACTAGAGTTACGATGAACGAAACAGAAACAAAGATGACGACTGCCCCGACCGAGAAAGCCGACGCGGCCTTGAACATAAGAAACACGAGGTAGCAGATCAGAGCGGCGAAAGCAGCGAGTGCACAGAATATGAAGGCGTCGAGAAACACGATCGGCCAACAAGGCTTATTCATCTTCATCTTCGTCTCCAGTGATCCATGTGCGCTCGAGGTATTCCATTTCTTCTTCACCGAACTCTGACACGTCGAGGCAATCATCATCGTAGTCCATGGTATATCTCCTTGGGATTAGATTAGTCCTGGAACTGTCCGTTGACTTCTTCCTCTGCTTCTTGAGCCAACTTCTTGTAGTCTGGAGTCCGAATGATGTTGAGCGTATAGACAGTGAAAGAGATGAGAGCTAGAGAGATCACGAACAGAAGAGCGAGTCCAGCTAAGAGCTGCGAGAGGTTGAGCAGAGAAGCGAGAACTTGTGGATCCATGGGGGTGCTCCTTTGTGGTTACTGGTGGCATATACTCTACGGCAATACAGGCATCCAACATTAGCAACTATTTACATCGAGCTTCCTTGGACTTCATCATCAAACCAATCCTTAGATTCCTGATCACTCAGAAGGACATACTTGGAGTCCGGGTACGTGGCCTGGAGCATGGCCTGCTGGATGCCGAGCTCCAGAGCTCCGCCCTGCGCTACCTTCACGGCTACCCAGTTCCAGTCGGCGAGGTAGGAGCGTCCATGAATGTTGAAGCCATTGATTTCAATTAACACTCTCATATGTGTTCTCCTTAAGGTGTAATGTAGTCTAGAGCATTCTCACGAGCTTCAGATTCTGACGCCCATACCCCAGAAAACTTCCAGAGAGCGAGGTGGAATACCTGGCGCATCTCTCCTACCGCGAGTGCAACCAACCAAGGCTTCACCACAATCTTGCCGTCTTCCTTCCGTACCCAAGCAATATACTTCATGTGGTCCGTACTCCTGTGGTGGGGTGGGTGGCTATACACTCTACGGCATTAAGTGCATCTAGCATTAGCAACTATTTTACAGAAGGTCTGGATAGCGGGACGGGCGGATACCTGCTCTGAGAATGACAGCATCTCAGAATGATCCACAACAAACTTATACATATCGTCGAGTCTGACAGTCGCAAGGTCGATCTTCTTGTCTAAGCGTTTGTTAATCAACTGAGCGTAATATCTAATAGATGTTCCACATTGCATTGCAATCACTCCAATTGGTCAGTCAAACGTGGGTCGTTGCGTACAAATACTCTACGGCATTACGAGCATCTAGCATTAGTAAATAGTTCGAGATTCTGAGAATCTCAACCAGCAACTAAATAAAAGGTCCCAGAAGGGCCTTGCGTGTTAGCGTACCAAGCCAAACTGTTTAACCTTAAAGCCTCTGGCGTGGGCGCTTGCAATTGCACGGGCGTTGCCCAGGCAAGCCTGCAACGTAGCGTAGGCTGCACCGTTGCGTGGGGAGATGGGTAGGGCGGCGTCTGGGAGGGCGTGGCCAATAACAGGCAACACAGTAGCGTTGCAGCTAAAATAACTACCGCAATCTGTGACCATCAAATAACTAAATGCTTCGTAACCTTGGCTAACGTTCACGGCTACAAAATTTAATACTTGCATCGCTGGACTCCTTTGCGGTTTGGGTCATTGTTTACATATACTCTACGGCAATACATGCATCTAGCATTAGTAAATAGTTCGAGATTCTGAGAATCTGGCCCGGCCACCAAAAAAAACCGCCCAGCGGGCGGGCGGCTATTAAAACGGGTGTACTTTGTTAAAGGCTTGCATAACTTGCGTTAGCCCGGCCCCGTAGCGGGCGCTTACCCGGCGCCCGGCCAATAGGGCTTGCAGGGCCGCGTTTACGGTAGGGTGCTTGGTGTAGGCTACCGCCATACTACAGCCGTGCGTTGTCTCAGATGTAACGCCGTAGCTTGGTAGGGCGCGCAAGGCTTGGCTTACTTGGGCGCGTATACCTAAATCATTGGCCCGGTTGGGGCGCCCGTGGCCGTGCACGGTACCCTTGTAACTAATAATATACGGTTGGCCGTTAATTACTATACCTAGGGCGCGGCTAAGGTGGTGGCCCATACCGCTACCTGGTACGGTTTGTATAATACTGTACCAACGTACCTGGGGGTAGCGGGTAGCCTGTAACATTGCAATAACATTGGCAAGTGTAACTTTGGCCATGGTATGTATACCCCTGTTAACCAGTGTTTAAAAAGGGCGCCCAGCGGGCGGCGCCCGGTTGGTGTTACGCTACGGTGGGCAAGGCTACGGCGGGGGCAACGCTGGTGGGGGCGGCGGCCAAGGCGTGCGCGGCGGGCTGGTTGCTACCCGTACGTGTTAACTTGGGCCGGGCGGCGCCCGCTACCGCAAACTGCACAAACACGCGCTTACCCTGTGTACTGGTACAAATTGCCCCTATGCACGGGCTACCGTTATATTGGCCGGGCTGGGCTAACACTTGCACTTGCGCCCTAATAAACCCGTTTGTAAACCCAGCCGCTACGCCCGCCTGCACAATTTGTACCAAGGCGGTGGGCGCGGTGCACGCTGCAAAAATATTAAACAGCGCGGTGGGCAAAGTTGCTTGGCCTGCAGGCGTAACAATTAACGTGGTGTTATTGGTAGCGTTTTGTGTAACTTGCATTTGGTAGGCACCCCTAGCGTTTTGGTGTTATAGCCCTTGCACCTTGCATTGGCTACAGTAATGTAACGGCGTTACGTGCACCTGGCTTAAGCACCGCCCAAAAGTTTATTTCGTGCCAAACCGGTGGCACGGAAATTGCATGCATGCAAATGTTGTGCCAATTGTCTTTTGTACAAAACGACATTTTTGCTATGCAAAAAGCGTGCCAACTGGCGGGGTACCCCAAAAATCATTTAATCGAACCCAACAAACTAATGCCCCCCATATAGAGTCTCTCGAATAGAGATCTCTCGAATAGAGATCTCTCGAATAGAGATCTCTCGAATAGAGATCCCCCTTGAGAAAAACGCCCCCTATATAGAGTCTCCGGACTAGAAAACTCTTCTGTAGAGATCTCTCGATTCAGATTTTTCTGATAAAGAGCTCTAGTACTTCGGGCGAGATTAACGAACCATGTTCCACCAGATCGAATGGAATTAGAGTGTCGAAATAAGAAACCCTAGGATATCTAAAGAAGCGGGCCATTCTTTGAACGAACGTTAGAGTCGCATCGACTGGATAGCAGTCTAATTTGCCTCGAACACTCAGGACTGGACTCACTTTCTGGATGAGGCTATTGTTCTCAGAGGGTGTGCTAGTTCCAAAGCTTTCCACGCTATGAAGCTCACACGTTCGAAAACTTATATAGTAGGCAGTCGTGCTCTTATCGTTGTAGAGAGCTATGCAGATTGCTTTAAAACTTCTTGGAGTCTTGCGTTTTGCGAATGCTCCTTCTGCTGTGTCGCTCCACTTCAATCCGAGATAGCGACTGTCGTTTTCAACCCACCACTGTTCCACGGTGCGCCACTTCCGGAGAGCGTCGCAGAAGAAATCGATGCGACGCTTATCCAATTTGGCGCGACGATACACGGCAAAGTCGTGTTGCGCTATTGCATATTCCCAAGCAGTAGACATTAGACGAGTACCTTTATCATGTATTCTAGAGTTGAAGGAGGGAGGCGCGGAGCGTGTTCTTCTAGGCTGAAAGGGTCGCACCACCTAACTATCATCTCTTCTGAGGCGTGGCTCTTCAAGAGCTTGGCGCCTTGCTCCGTGCCGACGACCTGCGATGCGTCGCCCACGCGGAGTGGGCCGTCCCAATAATACGACAATACGTACAAGATATTATAATTTAGGTCTATAAAATAGCGAGGGTGCGGAAGATCGGAATTCGGCATATACGTGAGAGCTTTCTATACTAGGCGTAGTATACACTTAGTGGCGTCGGGGTCTTCAGAGTGGTGCTCTAACAGTTCTTCAATAGAATCTGTCCAGACGCGTTCGACGATGGGGGGCGTTCGCCAGCGGAGCGTTGACTCTCTCCAGCTTCTTGCTTTCTCGTTCCAATACTCTACATACAAGTAATCCATGGTCCGATAAACGTTCTCACCTTCAGAGTAGTGGTACTTCATACAAGTTCCTCTGTTATGAATCTCGTGATTTCTGGGTCGTCTTTCCAGAAGTCCAACAAATCTTCAATAGAATCCTGCCACTCCCAGCCAACGCGGTTGGCAATGTCAAGGAGCGGCCCCACCCAGGTTTTGTTCTCTATTCTCCAGAACTGCACGGTGGCACCAGGACGAGGAATTCTGTACAAGGTATGGCCGCGAACGCAGTACTTCATCAAACGAACCCTCGTAGTATTACTCTACACGCTGCAGGGTCGTGAGACCAATGTGCTAGCAGTTCTTCAATAGAATCTTGCCAGCAGTGGTGGGAGAAATCGGTTCTCGTCCAGTTAGCTGTTGATTCTCTCCAGCTTCTTGCTTTCTCGTTCCAATACTCTACATACAAGTAATCCATGGTCCGATAAACGTTCTCAGCTTCAGAGTAGTGGTACTTCATATACGTAGGCTTTCTACACTAGACGTAATATACACTTAACGGCTCGGGGGTCGTGAGACCAAAGCTCTAGCAGTTCTTCAATAGAATCTGTCCAGAGGGGGCCGGAGAAGTTGGTCCCCGTCCACTGGGTCGTTGTCTGCCTCCAGACTCCTGTTTTCTCGTGCCAATACTCCACATACACGGCGTCCACCATCCGATAAACATTCACGTCGAGAGCGTAGTGGAACCTCATATGCATTGGCTTTCTTATACTAAGAGTAGTATATTTTTAACGGCGACTGGGTCGTGAGACCAATGCTCTAGCAGTTCTTCAAAAGAATCTAACCAGTCGGGATCGGAGAAGTCGCGCATCGGCCATTCATTCGTTGACTGTCTCCAGATTCCTTCTTTCGCGTGCCAATATTCTACGGGCTCGCGGGCGCCTGCCGCTTTTCGATAAACATTCACGCCTTTCAAGTAGTGGTATTTCATCAGATCAAAGCCCTTATGAGCGTGCGACCTGCAACGGGGTTACCACTATACATTTCCAACAGTTCTTCGGCAGACTTCCAATGTTTTTGGTCGGCTTCGTCTCCCACCGGCTTTCGATTCAATTGTTGCCACCCCGGTCTCTCGAACGGCTCAAAGTATTCGAAAGTTTCAAAGTCTGCTGTCTTAATTAGAAAATAGCCGTGGAAGTAAAATTTCATACTATAGAAGTGCTTCCACTATGAATCTAGTGATTTCTGGGTTGTCTTTCCAGACGTCCAACAAATCTTCAATAGAATCCTGCCACTCCCAGTCAAGGCGTGAGGCAATGTCCATGAACGGGTACAGCCACGTTTTGTCCTCCATTCTCCAGAACTGCACAGAGGTACCATAGGGTATTCTGTACAAGCGGTGGCCGCAAACGTAGTACTTCATACAAGTTCTTCCACTATGAATCTCGTGATTTTTGGTTTGCGTTTCCAGAAATCTAACAAATCTTCAACAGAATCATACCACTGCCAGTTATCGGCTATGTGGAAGGCGCCGGCCGACCAAGTTTGGGTCGCACTCATCCAGCACTGCTTCGGCGCGCCAGCATGGGGTTTTCTGAACACCCGGCCGCCGCAATAGGAGTATTTCATCAGATCAACACCTTCACTAAGTAAGCCATTCGAATTGGATCATCTTTAAGACTGTCGAACAATTCTTCAGCAGACTTCCAAACATCTGGTGTGAGTGCCTCTCTCATCGGAGTCGAACCATACAATTCCAACCACCCGCTCCAACCTGCAACTTTGCCCGCAGCCGAGAAGTATTCGAAATCTTTAAAGTTTGATGTCCTGAGCAAGAGCGTAGAACTGAAGCAATATTTCACACGAACCCTCGTAGAATCACTCTACACACGCTTGGGTCGTGAGACCAAAGCTCTAAAAGTTCTTGAACAGAATCTGCCCAGATGCTGTGTTTGAACGCCAGTCTCTTGTAAGCGACGGCTTCGGCCGTCTCGGCGAACCAGCGCTGCTGATAATCAATCCAGACGTCTATTGTTTCAAAATCTTCAGTTCGGCAAATGGATTCGTCGAACACGCAATACTTCATATCAAGACCGTTGTTATGTATCTAATGGCGTCTGGATCGTCAGAGTGGCGCTCTAGTAACGCCTCGATATTGCGGTATTGCTCTCGTCGACGCTGCGGGTAAGCGTTCTTGAACCCAGACGAAATCGGGGCGAGCAGGACCCAGTGTCCGGTGGTTATGTTGTGACACTCAAATGTAATTTCGTCGGCGCCTGACCTGTACAGCGTGTCGTGCCCGTAGTAGTACTTCACACCAAAACCTCTACTATGTCTCTAATAGCGACCGGGTCGTTAGAGTGCATATTCAACAAAGTCTCAACATCGTGGTATTGCGTTGTGCGGAGCGGTGGTTCGGTTGTCTGCGAGCGCAGGTTCACCCGAGCCCAACGCATGTCGGACGGAAGGAAAAGATCGATGGCAGTTTCGCAGCGGGACAGTCTGTACAGCACGCGGGAGTGCCCGTAGTAGTATTTCATCAGAACACCACATTCGTTAGGAACGCAATCGCTTCGGGCTGATCAACGTGTAGCTCCAGCAGCTCCTCGATATCGAGGAATATCTCGGAGAGTTCCGCTCGACTGGCCCGCTCGTTGGGGCCATAGATCGCAATAGGGATTCACTTATTGAGCCCGACGTGAAACTGTTCCACTGAAGAATTGTCTGCTGGCATTCTATACGCTGTAGCTTCATATTGGTATTTCATACCAACGCCTTTATGATTCTCGCAAGTACGATGGGCTGATCCGCATATAGAAACATGAAGAAATCGAAATCGTGCCATGCTACTGGGTCAACGCTCCCGCCGGTGAGTCTGCGCGCGACGTATGCTTCAAAGGCTCGCGGGATGCCGGGGTACCACGCACTGCTTCTTTCATCAAAGAGTTCGATGTGCCCGTCAAGTGTTCTAAACAGATCGCCGTCGTAGTGGTATTTCATACGTAAACTTTCAGTAGGTATGCTCGGCATATTGGTTCTAGCATACCAAAATGTTCCTCAAAGGAAAACGGTACGAGGAGCGCCGGGTCTACTATATGGATTTTCCAATATGGCCCGTCGATTTCGTGCTCTGCATAATAACAAACATTGTAGCAGTCATAGTATTTAGACACGGAAACTTCGATGTATAGCCGTGAGCAACCCGGAAGATGCAAGTAAGTCTCCATCAGACCAGTGCCAGGACTATGAGTTCGATGAGGGTTGGGTGATCCTCAAAAGCGTCCATCAAGTCATCAAAATCGCGCCACTGAGCCCAACGCGGACCGCGCAAGCCTTGTGAAGCACGCCAGCTTCCATCATATTCGTAGAACCATTCGATAGTTCCATTTTCGTATTGTCGGTGAAGGAGGCAATCGTAACAGTACTTCATAGAAGTTCTTCTATCATGTATTCCTGCATGGGCGCGGGGAGCAGATGAAGATGTTTTTCTATGTCGAAATGTGGCCAAGCGCTGAGTGTATCTTCTGACTTCTGGCACATCGACCAATGCAGGTCCTGCCTAGTACAGCCGTGGCTATTGAACCTCAATACCTGCAAAACGCCTTTGAACAAATCGTGTTGCTTGTAGATTTCAAAAGCCTCAAGATCGCCAGCTACAATGAAATACATTAAACTAATCCTGCGTCAGATATAATTTGACTGCGTAACTGGTTGGAGGCGAAATGCTCGACCATCTCTGAGTCCGTAAACCATTTGTTGCGGTCGAACGTAGTCGGTGCTGGGTGGGAAACGTTCTCCCAGCGAAAAACGTCTGGGTCCCAGACCATCAACACAGATCCGTGGCATCGCAGTAAGATCAAACCGAAGAAAGAATATTTCATACGAAACGCTCCAGCACCATTTCTTTCGTGTGAGCATCCAAAAGATCAAAATGTTCGTCGACAACAAATGGCACGCACACCGAGCGCCCACATCTGGTAATCATCCACATGCACCCAGGAGCATACTCGGAGTATATGTAAACACGAAGGCACACATGAGTTTTGGAATCGAGCTGCATGTACATGCTTAAATCTTCGTCTGAAGCCAATAATCGTGTGTCTTTGCAGAAAAAGTACATAAATCGCCTAGTTATATAACATATTGTATTTTATACGAAAAAAATCGGGGGGCGCCGCTCATATGAAATCCTCAATGAACGATTTTCTATCTGCGTCTTTCAACAGCTCCAAATGAATTTCTACGCAAAAAGGTATTAGCGTTTCCGATTTCACGAAATAATGGCTGAGCCACGAATCGTCGTATGTAGAGTAGAAAAGGGCCTGGGTTTCTGAATCAACCATATAATACAGACGTCTTGTTCTTTCGGAGAAGAAAAGTTTCATATTAGAATTTTTATAACTTCATCTTGCAAATTTTTAGACAAATGTTCGAGTAATTGAAGTATATCTTCTTGATTCAGATTTCGGCCTAATTCTTGTTTCTTTTGTTTCACGATGATTTCTGCTATAACATGGTTCTGCATCATTGTGTGACTCTTCATTTATAGGATTTCTTATGCCAAAAGATATTAGTAAGCCGATAGTAGCATATAGCGCGGTCGAAGAGCTATTGTTTGATTCTTTGTATGCAGCCTCAATTGCCGGTTTCGACAAAAAAAGCATCAGGCGCGCCATAGCGTCCGGAATAAAGCACAAGGGCTATAACTGGCGGCTAGCTTAAACCATCAGTTTAGTTATCGCATCAATAATATTCTGTGGGTGAGATTTGAAATATTCACATAAAAATTCGTATAAAATTTCTGGTTCTATAACAAGCGCAGTGTAGGATTTTACATCGACTTGCTCATATACGACGTCTATATAGACTTGTGTCTCTAAAATTCCGCTACAGTTGATTGTTCGAACTTCATACGTTGGCCCCCAATGAAATGTTTTTATTTCGACTACAATATCACTCATCAGATGAATTCTTTTTCTAGGTATGCCACTTCAGTGTGGTCGAATAGAGCTCTATGTTCTGATAGAAATTCTGGTAATTCTTCTATTTTGACCCATTGATTGTCTTCGAAAAAACCATCTAACTCATCACCCTTTAAATTTAAAATCGGAAACGGCATTCTTGTTTGATATCTTGATTCTATGAACACCCAAACCGCTGCACGATCATCTGATAAGATCATCCATGCTAGCGCGTTTTTCGTTTCCTCGGTGTCACGATACCAGAAAAAATTAATCATATTAGACAATCTATTTGTATGTTCGAGTGTTTACGGGATGTTGGAATTTGTTCCAAGCTTCATATGCACGCATGTCGACGTATTCGTTATGGAAAACCCCAGAATGCCCTTTGACCCATTCCCATTTGATAGTGTGAAAAGCTACCAAGACGTCGAGTTCTCTCCATAAGATTTCATTTTTCCGTTGTTCGCCATTCTTCAATTTGTAGTCGTGCTTCTTCCATTGCACGATCCAATTCTTAACGAACGCATCTATGACATACAGGCTGTCAGTTTTGACTAGTACTTCAGTTGGTTCAGTAAGGCTCTTGAGGGCCTCTATAACGGCCATGAGCTCCATTGAATTGTTAGTAGCACCTAGTACAGCCCCTACGGCTTCGTGTGTAGTCGAGCCGTCTTCTGCCAATAAGATAAAGGCCCAGCCACCCTTCGATGTTGGTTTGCCATTGTCGTAACAAGAACCGTCTGCAAAACACGTTAGTTTGTTCATAAAGCCTCTACGCAATGTTAGCACAACTAACATCCAAGAGAAAGCTTACAGCCCTAGAAATTCCATGTCAATCGACACACCATAATAACTGGCGATCAAATTGCGGCTTTTTTCTATCTTTTTCATCAACGCAGAGATTCTAGCTTCGAATATTTTCGGACCCGGCAACTGCGCAGACTGAGCCACGCCGTCTATACCAACCGAAATGCCGGTGCTGAAAAACAACAACGGACCAATTTCTGTAAGAATTGCAAATGTAGTCATGTCGACTAGTAATTGCCATAGAATGACTGGAAGTTGGTCTTGCTCGAATCCTGCTTTATAGTCTATTCTGTAGCCCGACGGTTTGTAGCCCGAGTGAAACATGTTCACTAAAGGGATATTACCTGATCCTTGAACTAAATTAGGTCCCAAAAAACCTGTTGTCGCAATCACGTTCACTTTGTTATTTTCAAAAGTTATCCAATGTGCCGGGATCGTATAGAGCAAAGTTGGGTTTGATGTTTGAGCGTTCGGATATCGCAAACTGATTGTGATGATTTCTCGAACTGGATACTTCTTCAGCAACGTGGGGAAGAATCTAGTCGTTCCCATGCCACCAGACATGAGGTCGTCGATATGGTGGAATATCGATGCAGACAATATAAGTCCCATCATTTCTAGTTCCGCTACAGAAGCTTCGAGATGGTTAGCTATGTATTCTTCTGTGATAGGTTCGTTAGTCATTGGGAAAACTTTAGGAATTCCTACAAGACCGAATTTGAGAATGTCCGCAGGTTGTACCATAGGCTTGAACCTAACGAAATTGCCTTCAATTTCTAGATTACCGTCCTGCGCGACGCTGGTGTTTTTTGGATAGGGATTCTTAAAATCCATTTTATACTCCGAGCAATGCTCTTGCCATAGCGACCAATCCACCGATACCAATAAGGCTTAGTACAGAACCAATAATCATTACAACAACTTTTACAGTTTTCCAACTAGATGTAATTTTGGCTTCTGTCACCGCAACGTGTTTTTCTAGAATATCCGTTCGCTTCATGTGTTCTTCCAGAGAATCTGTATTCCTAGATAGAATTTCTGATTGCTGTTCCAGAATAACAGTCTGTGTCCCAGAAACGATTGCAAGACCATTTGTTTTTTCATCTAAAGAATTTAGTTTAACGATTACAAATGATTGAAAATCTTTATCGTCCATAACATCCCCAATAAAAAAGCTTTGTTATCATTATAGCTTGATTACAAAGGTTTACCGTCACGAAGATGCGACAGCAGCGATGCTGGGGTTGCTTTTTCCGAATCCGCAATATTCATAGATCGGGCCACTAATTCAGAGCATACAAAGCTGTGTTCTGAATCAGAAAATGGATTTTTAGCCTTAAAAAGCATAGGAAGGATGAAGCCCAGCAACGTCAGAGTTCCGTATGGTTTTCCTAGTTGCTCGCGTAACCAGATCCAATCTAACGCCACTGCTTCCGTTTCCCATACAATTTTGTTCTTTTTCAAGAAATTCGTGTATGACAGAGCGTGAACAGACATTCCTTGCGCGTGATAAATTAAACCCATTTCTGGATCATACATGTAACAATGGGAACATGCAGATTTCGTGATTTTTCTAATTAACCAAGATATAAAACCAGTTCTGGTACTAAAGCCAATGATCACGACGCCCTCACAGTTTTTTGGTTAAATGGTAGTTGACCGCAATTCGACGTGTTAAACCAGTATTTGCAGAATGATAACGAATTGACAGTGTCAGTCCTGCTGAAATCTTGGCGTTCAATGGAGCAGTATCTATTCTGTGTACTGTGATTGAACCAGGCGTTATCGTTCCTGGAACTACAACTTCTACGAATGCTTTTTCAATGTATTTAGCGACTATCGGCCAATCTTCACACAGCACCGCGCGGTATTGCACAGGGATCAAGCCTGATTCGTCTTCTACGACGGCAATTAAATAATCACCGAATTCTGCATTTTCGATAATCAATGAACCGCCCGAAACGAATCTTTCTTGTGTTAGCGTGAAATCAATTTCGCCAATTGCGCCTGGTTGTACTGAAACTAGCGCAGCCGCCGAGTTGTGTTTAGTTCTGTAAGTTGGAGCGGCAAACGGTTCGAATAATGGCAATTGCGAAATGACTAGTTGCTGTATGATTGGCTGGTTCGCTGGCAGAGAAGCCAGATATCCCACATACCATGCATCGTATGATGGTTTGTGTTGCGCCAAATACGAATCATATTGTGGCTGAGTTTGGATGATAGTACCCGCTGGGGCTTCCCAATCATATAGAATTTCAATAACTTCTTTGGGCCATAGTGCTGGAGCTCCTGTTGGATTCGGCTCACTACCGTAAAGACGCAATGCATATTTTTTCATTTATCTCTCCATCGAAATTAAGACGTAATCCAAAATTGCCGTAGACGAAGTGCCTGTCGAAGTGGTTTGTTTATTTATTTTAGATACTAATCGTAATTCGTTAGTAGTGATATTAGTAGTGGATGATCCAATAAACGTAAAATCATCACCATTATGAATATAAAAATTAATAGCTAGGCTAGGTGTGATAACAACTTCTGCGCGTAACCGATACCAAGTTCCAGCAACGACAGCAACGGCTGAATTTACTAGCGTAGAAGTTGATGCATTTCTTGTAACTCCTTGCCATTGTCCGCCATTCAGGCCATGCGAATAAGTGAAATATACTCCATTAGCAGGATCGCCCGCAGCTCCAGAATCCTGTAATCCAATTCTTAATCGATAATTTACTGCCGCAGTAGACACAACAGGAAGTCTAACGCGCCATTCGCAAGTAAGAGGAAGCCCAGTCAATAAAATGTTGTTAGTTCCGTTATTAGACTGCAAAGCGCTAACACCAGTCGTGTTGTTGGACGTTCCGGTGGATATGTTTGCAGTTCCAACCGAGGTATTAAAGTTAGTCGTGTTGAAAGCTGTCGTACCACCGTTAGCCACAGTAGAAACCCAAGCAAAAGGATTAGATGTCGCTGTAGTGGTCCACAGAAAATCATCATATTGCATTTTAGGAAACGTTAAATTGCGCCACGTATCTCGATAAAATTGTACATCTAGGCCGTTATATCTAATATTTCCATTTGTTGCATTCGCCGTGGTTCCTAGTCTCATTGCATTGTTTGCAACCAATAGTCCCGCGCTCGAAACATTTACCCAAGAAGTTCCACCAGCATCCTGAATATCAAAAATATTGACAGATTGAGCCGCTTCTGCTCTGATCAAAAGACCAATACTGGCAGATTGAACATTAGGAATGATAACTGTAGCGATGTTGTTAGCGCCCACATTTATTGGGGTGTATTCTATGGTACTTTGAATATTTCCAGCTAGCTGCAAGCCCCAATAAGACGATATGACAGATTGTCCGCCGACCACGGGGAGCAAAGAAATGTCAGATCCTAAGATATATCCGTTTGTGGAAAACAGCGTGCCGTTAGTAGCAGAAAGTCGGGAAGTGCCGTTATTCCAAGTAAGATTCGCTGATTGCGAAATCAATCCGCCTGTGCCAGCAAACAAAACTCTATTCGGCAAAATATCAGAAAAAGTCGGATTTGCAGAAAAAGTTTTAGCGCCGTTTAATGTTTGAATTCCTTCAGACATTATGAAGCTTGCTGCCAATAGCACATCGGGAATCGTGTAAACTCGAGAAGCTACCGGAGCTGGCGAAGTGATTGTTACAGTGTTAGTAGTACCAAGAACGAATTGGTTAGTCGTTGCAGAAATGGGAATCCCAGAACTGAACGTCTTCACACCTGCGATAGTCTGGGCACTTTGGGACATGATGAAATTAGCGTTTGCCCCAACGTCTGGCAGCGTGTAAATTCTATTAGCTGCCGCAGCTGAAGCGTTTAATTCTATGTAGTTGACAGAGCCAAATCTGTGGATTCGCCCTACTGTAGTCACGACGCCTGAAGCATCAATTCTAAAACTTTCTACTCCGTTGTTCGATGCATTTATGATCGAAGCGCCAGTAGAATAGAAACCTGTGTTTGTAGTTCCAGAAAAAGTATATGCAGGGGCTCCGACAGCTCCGGCGGGCGCGATGAACACTACAGTCGATTGTGTCCCCGTCGCCGATACTGCTAGTCTCTGAACCCCTGCCGTAGAAGTCGAAACTACACCCGTAGCAGACAAATAAGTTCCTGAATCAGGTTCGGTAAAGAAACTGTATGCTGGAGCAGCGGCTGTTCCGGATGCAAAAGTTATCAACCCGTCTGCCGTAATTCGGTATACTGTTGTATTAGCAGAATTTCTTATTGAAAGGATGCTGCCAGTTGGAACGCCTGGTTGCTGAAGAACTAAAATAGGATCTGCATTGATTATTTGAACAGCGTGGATCTTGCCAGCAGGAGATTCAGTCGAAATCCCGAGTCTAGTATTCGCAGTATCCCAGAACAATGTAGTCGCAGTGACTATTAAATCGCCAGAGCTTCCAAAAGGGATTCTACCTGATACATATCCGCCAACAGGATTAATAGAAGTTTTTCGCCAATCTATACTGGCGGATCCAGTTTTTTGATAAAAACCTGTGGTTGTACCATCGGTGAACAGAACCAACGAGCCAATGGGCTTGGCTACTCCAATTGAAGTTGGATCGGTATTTGTATTAGTGACTTCTAACCCATCTATTGTGATCGTGCCTAACTCAGCCATAATACCTCCGACTACAAAAATTATAGTCTATGAAACCAAAAAAGCCACCCATTACTGAGTGGCTTTAAAGATTGATTTAATTAAAATTAATCAAGGATTTGATATGAAACTGTGGTTTCCCAGGCGATGGTGTTTGCGGTCGCGTTACCCGAACCTGTTGTTACTCGGAGACGAAGGTCAGTGCCTGAAGTGTCAAATGTACAATCAAGAGCTGTCAAGCCAACCGCTTCGGAAGTGTAGTCAGATTGAACTACTCCGAGAGTCAGAACGCCAGCGATATTGTATACGCGAACGGTTCGGATGTAAGCGCTGCCAACTCCGATAACACCAGTACCGCCACCGGCTGTTTTCCTGTTCATTGTATTAGCTGTGACCAGGACAACCGAGTTATTTGGAACTGCAAGAGACCACAAAGTCTGAACAGCAGTGCTTGCATTCGGATAAGAAGCAGCAGCTTGATCTTTCCGGTCATCAGAAGCAGCTTGGAACAATTGAAGTGAACCAGTTCCAGATACTCGTGATGTTCCAGCAACATGAAGTGCATGAGTAGGAGCGCCAGTTCCAACGCCAAGGCGGAAGTTGTTAGAATCCCACGTGAGGAAATCCGCTGCTGAGCCAGCAGGAGAAGTAATAGAAGTTGTCGAAGTCCAGTATGGAATTTGATTTGCAACTCCAGCAGGAGCTAACGGCTGAAGTACCAGAGTACCGCTGGCATTTGCGAAATTCTGAGTACGGTCACTTGCTGCAAGCAACTGTGTAAGAGTTAGAACTCCAGTAAGAGTAGGAACTTTCCAGTCCATACCCGAACGAGCAGCAGAAATTTTCCAGAATGCTGCAATCGCCGCTGCTTCTTCGAATTCGAGACCAGCGCCGCCTGACGAGTTCGCCAAGCCGTTTTTGTTCAGCGTGATGAGTTTATCGACGATTTCTGTATTCGTAGTGCTGAGAGCTGTGAGTGCACCGTTAACAGTAAGGTTTCCGGTAACAACAACGTTGTTTCCGAAAGTCTTGTTTCCGTTAATTGTCTGTGCGCCTTCAGATAAAACAAAATCAGCGCCGGTGACTGCGTCACCCGGATTCGGAACTGTATAAGTGATTGGCTGTGTACGCGTTGCTTGGTTTACAACTTCAACTTGTACGTTCTGCGCGTTCAATTGGATTTGGTCGTCGACTACGAATCCTGTGGGGCTCGTGGAATAGATTGCAAGACGCCTGAAAGCACCTTGGGCAACTGGGCCAGATTCTGCAGTAGAGACTTTGTCCCAAGCTGTATCGGCAGTACCGACTTTGATGTAAACGCGACCGACGCCGGAGCCGTTGTCCCACGCCGCAATAGAACCAATCTCAGCAGCGGTACCACCGCCTCCTGCGGGATCTGCATCGACGGAAAGATGCTTCTTATCGCCTATCGTAATCTGATCTAAGATGTTAGCCATAAAGAAATATCTCTCCTGTTAAAATTATGCTACTTTAATACAAACAACTTTCTTGTTCGAGGAACATTATATGACGTTCATTCGTAAAGATTGGTCTTTTTTTGAAACCAAAATTAAAATGGTCAATCCTTTTATCGTTAGACTGATCCCTGAATCTTTTATAGATTCTCAAACTCTTTGCCAATTTGAAGATATTCAATTCGGTCTTTTCTGGAGAAAACCTACCGATATGGCTAGAGGAAAAGGGAATCACCCAGATCGAAGTAAAATGAATAGAAGTTTATGTGCTTCTAAACTCCAAGAAAAGATACGAGTCGACATCATCCAGAAAAGGCTAGCATCTCGCGGGATACAAATTGTTCCAGAAACTTACAAGAGTCTAGACAGTATAGCAGAATTTACTGAGGCAGGACATGTTGGTACTTTTTGGGCCAAGCCTTCGAGTCTTTTATACAGTGAAACATCTGGGCATCCAGATGGTTGGGTTGAGAAATTCTCTAACAGAACTAAAGGCAAGGCTCGTGTTTTGCATAAACATCAAGGCGAAGAACTTTCCATGGTTCAATTGAAAGACGCAACTCAGCTTTCTGAGAGCTGCATCCGGGCTAGACTAGCCGCAGGGTTGCCCTTGGAAAAACATCTTACGAATATAGAATTATTTTTTCAACAAATGAATATTGGCACGAGATACGATAAATATATTGGGCGTCAGAGGCCAGATTTCCAATTAGCCGAAAACATATTCGTTAACGTAGACGGTCTGTATTGGCATTCCGTTGCTTCTAAAGAAGAAAATCGTCATCGCCATTTCGCTGCCAGAGAACAGCTTGAATCACGGAATATCAGGCTCTTGCAGTTCAGAGAAGATGAAATAATCGATAAGCCGAATATTGTTGCGTCTATGTGCAAGAACCTTCTTGGCCAGAATATCAAAATACAAGCGAGAAAATGTGAAATACGTACAGTCAGCCAAGCAGACGCGACTAGTTTCTTAAACGAGAACCATTTAATGGGCAGCTTTAACGCCAAACATGTTGGGCTATTTCATGAATCGAAATTAGTAATGATTCTTTCTTACAAAAAGAAAGATGGTATAGGAGATATTTCCAGATTGTGTACTCGGATAAATGTGTATGTGGTTGGTGGATTTTCTAAATTATTTAAATATATAAAACATCTGCATCAGAAATGGACTTTCTGGACTGATCTGAGATACGGTACTGGGACGTTCCTGGAACACATTGGGTGGGAATCACAAAAAACAGTCATGTCGTGGAAATGGACTGATTTCAGACATACTTTCAATCGTCTCAGGTGCAGAGCCAATATGGACATCAGAAAATTAAGCGAAAAACAACACGCAGATGAACTTGGTTGGCACAAAATTTATGATGCTGGTCAGAAATTGTATTCTATCGTGATCACGTAGGCGTAGAAACACAATCTATGGTTACAGTGCCCGTCCAAGACGTTTCATTAGCATTGGGTGCTTTGACCCTAAGAGTTATATTAGGGCCAGAAATAATGAATTTTGCTTCAAAAGCTCCATCAGATCTGCTAGTGAAATCTGATTGTTCTTGTTGAATTTTTTGTGCAGTTGGCCCGTCTCTAAAAACTCCTACAGTTTTTCTAAACACAGCTCTGTTATTGGAACTCTCGCGTGCGGCCACTACGACAGTGACAATACACGTAGCGCCTATTGGAACGCCATATGAATAAATTGGAGTCAAAGAAGTTGAATTAGTTACTCCAGCGAACGTTGCAGTTTGGTGGCCAGACAATGGAAAATTCGCATGTGATTTTATGTGAAAGAAATTTTCTGGTTGTGTGCCGAAACCGAAACGGCCATTTTCGTCGATCCTCATACGTTCAGAATTCGACGTCCTGAAAGCTAGCCCTTCTGCGTCGGCGGTACCTACGAAGTTAACAGTTGGATTTGTCCCGACGTTTCCGTCAGTTTTCCATCCAGACGTGATAACCGAAGAAGCGATATCTGCTTGTGTGATACCAGTATTATCGACATACAAGATGCCGGTAGTAGCGTTTTGTCGCAAAACTGTCGCCACAGGCAACCCTGCTTGAACTATAGATAAAGATCCAGTAATTGACGAATATAATCTGGTGCCTACAGTCCATGGCGAAGTGTCCACGTTTTGCATAAAACCTAAAGACGTCATGAAACCGGCTTGCCCAGTAGTGATCTCTAGTTCTGTAACTCCTCGAACTACTTGGATAGTCGGGTTATTTATTTTTGCTACTAAAGGGATTGTTCCTGGCTGAGAAACTAAAGCAACGCAGCGTAGAGCTTCAATAGTTGATCCAGTTGTGTTTGCAACCAACTCTCTAGATGGAGAGTGCAAATCCTGTGATTTAAGGCGGCTGTGGAAACTCATGATCTACCTCAAATTACTATGACATTGCCATTTCGATCGACTACAACTAAAGGGCCAGAATCCAAATGCATATTTGTGTTCTTATCATATGCCTGTAGACGAGTCCCAGCTTCATTATAAAGATGTGTGATGATTCTATTTTCGTTGAACTTCAAAGCCAAGTCCAGCTCGCCCGTAATAGAATTGAACAAAAATACTTCTTTGTCTTTTTCTCGTTTGTTACTAGGGATCCAATCAGAACCGTCTAGTGGATCACCGTTTGAATCTACCAAGATTCTCATAAAGTTTTAACCTCGATCAAATCGCCGTCGATGTCATAAGACAACTCCAACTGCTTGATGGACACACCGCGTTGATAAAACGTAGCTAAAGACAAATCCTTAGTCAAGGAATTTCTAGTTAAAGTCACTCGATCGAAGCGCGGAGGTCGTATACCTGCTTCGTATTCTGCAGGGTTGAACTGGTCAGCCGTATCTTTGTCATATTCGTTCAGAGCCACCGTGAAAGATGGACCAACATAAGGACCGACTGTTACTTTCGCAGTGTTAAAGCCGCCTAGAGACGACAGAAACGTTCCAGGGCCGTCAATTTGTTCAATCAGGACGTAATCTATGTTGTTCACAGAAGCGAACAAAGAAACTACATTTCCTACAACGCCTGTTGATTGGATTCTTAAAGAGGGATTGCCTTCCACGGAACCAACAAAAATATCACCAGGTCCGATTACGACTATTGGTGTTCCTGTTTCTAATTCCGCAGGGGTTATACTCCCCCGATGAAAACCCATTTGTTAGCCCCACGTAAACATGGAGAGGTTTCCACTTGCAGGAGCTACCGGAGCGTAAATCCAAACTTCGGTACCAGCTTCTAGAGTAAGATTGTTCGAAGCAAGCTCGAAGTTGATGATTCTGCCTGGTTGAATCGTCAACCAATCTACTTTCGTAAATGTTGTATCTTCTGCGGTGACAACTGCAATTTTAATTTGCCTGTTAGTCGAATTGTCGAGATAGAACACTTTCGCCATTTGCGATAGCTTGATCAATCGTGTCGCTGTCAGCAGAGTAGTTCCCGTGACGTCGCCAAATTGCTTTTCGGCGTATTCGCTTCTGATACCAACTCGCGCGCCTTTTCCTAAACCACTAGACATAAAAACTCCTTAAAAAATTGATTTGCTCGATCTAGCTTTAAAAATATCGCTCATAGTGAATGCTTCGGAACACGCAGAACAACGATTTGGCAACCTAGATTTCATAAACAGCTTGTTCTGGCCGCAATTCCAGCATTTGATAACCGCTGCAGAATCCATAGTTTCCGCATCGCTCTTGGCTAGATCCTTAATATCTTTTATAAATTCTGATTTAGCAAGAATTTTCTGTTCGACTGTAGGGATGTTTCTGAATTGCTTGCGGCCTTCGACGCCCTTGTAGCACTCTGGGAGTTCTGGGGTGGTGAACGATTTAGCCAGATCCATAATGGGGAAAATGCAAGTGTGTGGATTCGCTGGACGGACTGTAAGCGCAACGTTCTTGACTTTAGTCTGGATTAATTCTGGTCCTTCCCGGTGGATGGTGGAACCTTCAATCGAAAAGCCTACGGCAAAGTCGGGGTTCTTAACACTGAATTGAATCAGGGCTGCTGCTGCGGCTGCGTTGGGATGACCTTCGTCATTAGCGAGAGCACCGCGAACATACAGGTACGGGCGCTTGACCAAATTCCAACATTTCAGTTGATATTCGTCGACGCAATCTTTGATTGAAAAGATTTTCGTGCATTGTGAGATTTTTCCCAGAATCTGGAACATAGTATCTGACTGATGCTCGTCTACCCAGAGACGTATGTCCGCAACGTCCATACCTTTCAGATGTACTCTTTCGCCAGTTCTATCAACGTCTTCGGTAGACGCTATGCCATAAATTTCCATTTTGTCTCCAAAGCAAACGAGTCCAAATTGAAATTATACAGTCAATTCATGTTTTTATGGTCAAGCATGCTGGCATCGAACGAAACAATTTCGCCATCCACCAAGATTACTTGTTTCGAAGCTGATCCGGAGAGTTTCATCAATGAAGTAGACGTTCGGCCGTATTTGTTGATCAGCAGCGGAATGCCAGAATCTGCTTCGGTCCGGATATTGTCGACAGTTCCGAACATCACGCCAAGAAGGATATTCGGCTTTGCCTGCAACAGGTCAAGTTCGGCTCTGACGGAAGGAATTTCTGACCTCGATAAGATGTTTTTGCATTCTCGAATATTGTTTTCGGCAACTTTCTTAAAGCTTTCCGAAAAATGCGTGTCTACGACATATCCGAATTTTGTCAGGTACTGGAGCACTTCCCGCAGTAGAGTGCCGCTGACTCCGGATTCAACCAAATCGTAGATATCCATAGCTTCTTCGGTATTTGTCGTGTTGTTGATCAACTCTAGGGCGATATCTAGTGCGACGTCTTTCACCGTCCACCCCGAGCTTTTTTCTTGTTCAGATTTTGGATTTTAGGTTCATCAATGTACAAATCGTAATGCTTGCCTGCACCCGCCGTATTTCCTGCTGCATGTCGAAACTGCCTCAGTTCTTCTCGGAGCACCGCTGGGTCATTCCTGTACTTGTCGCGCGAAATAGCTTTCATGGCGTGCATCTGACTAGGCAACCTCGCGATTGCATGGTTTTCCGACATCAGCGTTTCCAGGGTCCAAGCCATTTTCTCGGAAAACACTGCTTCTTCTAGGCTCTTGTCTTCCAACTTGACTTTAGCCAGGCCGTCTGGATTGATTTCTTCCAATGCGCCCCACAATTCCGCTTCGTCCAGGTCGAACGCCGTGGGCAGCAACGAGTCTTCGACTTCGTCTATTTCGATGGCCCATGAAATTTTGGAATTGAGTGTTTTTACGAAAAAAAGTCGAGGAGTTTCTGGGTAGGTAGGGTTGGAACGGACAATATAGAAATCAAACTGAACTCTGTGCATTTCATGTCTCCCAAATCGAGATTCTTTATTCAGTATACCAGTCGGCCAACTGTTTACTACATACAATCAAATTAAAGATTCGGAGCGATAATGAAGTAGGAGGATTACAGATGGGAAACCGATTGCCACCAACTTATTTGACTCAAGGCAAGAGTCCTACAGATCAAAGACAAATATCAGCAGGGTTCCATCCTTTCGGAGCCTTCGCACCCGCTGGAATTTTCAGTTCTGACGTTCACGACGAGCTGATCAAGACCAAAGGCTTCAAATCCGTCCATTGGCGGCACGCTTTGAACCCCAATAGGACCACTATCGAAGCTGGAGTTGATTTGACTGACCAGGCAGACGTAGGAGCGATGAACGTCTATGATCCACGTTGTTTTTACGTGGCAATCCAGCAATTGGGGTGGCAAGATCAGGCAATAATCCAAGGAATTCACGGCTCTATGAACATTTCGTCCGTGAATTACACGACATATTACGAAGGATCTCAAAAAGAACGCGTTTTTCTGCGCAAATATGATGTCGTCATGGTAGATTCCGGGCACACAGTCATGGTTGGGCAACTTTTTGAATACAAACCTGCTGGTCCGCAGCGTCTTAAGTTTCCCGTCTTAGAAGTTGACTACTTATCTGATGGAAATAAAAATAGATACGAAGAAAACATTGATTTTTCTGTAAAAGATGGCATGATCGAATGGATCGGAGACCGCCGTCCTTGTTGGGATGCTGCAAAAGGCAGGGGCGACGTTCTTAGCATCAATTATTGGACCAGACCCTATTTCAGCGTCGTAGAAACTCCACGAGTGATGCGAGAAGTGTTCACGAATCCAACTGGAGATGCCAATAAACCCAGCCAAGGCACTTATATTTCCGGTTCTGCTGTTCTGAAGGCCATTTGGCTGGATAGCGCGTTCCGGGCTGATCTTCCTGGGTGGCCACGAGAAACAGAACCTGATCGTACATTGATGACAAGGAGCTAAAATGGAAACGCCTAGAATCTTGAACATGAAAATTTGGCAGATCGCTGGCAAACCAGTCTTTTGCGGTTACGACGAAGAACCATCCGTCTATTCGCTGATCGACAAATGTGTTGTGGACAAACCGTCCTACATTGCGATGTTTCAACGAAAAGATATCGGTCCAGAAGACCTCAGCAACGTGATTATGCACAATCAGGTGTCTGGAGAAGATTTCGAATGTCTCAGCCAGCAAAAGATGATTCCTGAAGAACTTGAAATTTTGTATCGCAAGATCCAGAGTTTGAAGATGGAAGTAGAAACTCTTAAGGGCGCTTTGGCGACTCCAGTGTTCAAAAGTGCTGAAGAACAGCCCAACGACCTTGGTACTCCGAGCACTACGGCCATCGAAGCCGTTATCGAGCTCGTGAGAGGCAGTTTGCTTGGCCAAGGTGGCAGCGTCTACGACCAAATCAAAAACGCGTCTGAGGGGCTCTCTTCGACTGATTTGAAGCTTATTGAACTTATTGGTAAGCACTTTGGATTGTCTGGTTCTTGACATTTTCAGAGTAATCATTGGACTTTCTGTTTTTGGGTGTTTATTGTGCTGTATTCCTGAACACTTGGCTTTAGTAAGTGAAGAAGAAGGTAAAGAAGAATAGGAAAGAGAAACTCTAATGAACCAAGACGACATCTACCAGCAGTTCCAAGCTCTGTTCCCGTACATGATGGAAGTAGCAGACGAAGTAACGACTAAGGAAACTCAAATAGCTCTCACTGCTATCGTAGTTTCAGAAGTTGGAGATACAGATCTAGCTGTCCAATACATCCAAAGCTTCAGAGTAGAAAATCTTACTACCGAAAAACGTATGGTCCGATTCGTGGCTGCTTCGGATAAAATCAAAACTTTAGAACGCGGGATTTCGTCGTATTCGATCAAAGAAAAAATGCTTCAAGCTGGAAAGCCAGGAGTAAAGATGTCTAAAGCAGGCTATCTGTATCGATCTGTGGCTCTGAACAAAGACGCACCCGTAGAAGGCAAGAAGATTTCTCAGAAAGAAGAAGAAATCCAAAGTCAGATCAAAGACATTTTGGCTGGGGCGAACATGGCTCTCAAGATGGCATTTACAAATAAGAAAACTAAAGAATACGTGGTTGTTGATAGAACCAGGGGTTTATCCAGGACTCGTGTTTTCGAATCCAAGGATTCTTTCAACGCAGACGAGAAACCCAAGAAAAGTCAAGTAGTCATTTTCAGGACTATGTCCCAACGGCCGGGGACTTCTGAATGGCAGCACCCAGGTGTATCTGGAAAGAACATCAAGGGTAAAATAGACAAATGGTTATCTTCCAATGAGGATGTTATCTTCAACGAAGTGTTAGATAATTTGATGGCACAGTTCTTTGGAGCCTAAATGATACTTTTACCGCATCTTTTCGTGCTTCAGTATCTTAAGAAGCAATGTGAACACCTTAGGAACCACCCGCAAGAGCTCGAATTCTTGTTGTGCGGTTACGATTCGTGTGTTCTGTCTGATATTTACGGTGCAGACTACATCTGCAAAGCCATCCAAGCATTCAAGAATCGAGAAATATTCTTCATGCTCGGGTCTCGCCTAGACATCGACAAGCTCCCTTCTATCTGCGTCACGTACGAAGGCGGCTCTGAGCGAGAGAAGTTTATCGGGCAGTTTGGCGGAACGGAGAACGTCAAAATCCCCAAGCGTCAGTATGCTGCTTTTTCTATCAAGGGCTTGATCGAGGGAGACCTGCTCGTGTCTCCGGCAGAAGACATCAAATCGAAAATCTGGCGCGGTCTGATTGTCCGCCAGGGCAAATTCTCTAGTAAGATTGTTGACATCCTGCCTGAAGGCAATGACGTCAGATTGATCCTGTCGAAGAAAGCTACTCTGGATCTTGTAGAATTGCGTCATTGGACTGCAGAATCGCCGGTGGTCACTAAGATTAGAAGCATCGGCTCGAGCATGGATGCTGTGACGGTTAAGATCTATTTGACGATTGATGGGGATCCGGAAATCGCAGACATGATTTCGACCATCATCCGCTATTTGCTGAAGCAGGCGCATCTTTTCCTCGAGACCAATGGACTCTACGAAACCACAATGACCCACTCTGCTTTGAGCAAATCTTCTGATTTCGACGAATCCCAAGTTTGGGCTGTTGAATTTTCAATCTCTGGTCTTCTGCACGATCAGTGGATAATGTCAGAATCGACAAATGCTGATAAATTGGAACTTGTGGTGGTAGCGAAACCTCCCACAGCAGATTTAGAGGAAGTTAAGATATGGCCACAGGACTAAAATCTAAAGAAACCAATATCTTGTGGCTTTCTGACAATGTCGATTCTCTGGAAGGACTCCAAGCTGTCTATTCCAGATTTTTCAGTTTGCAAAACAACCCCAAAGTCCCATGGATTCTTTTGAACGTTTGCTGCGACGGTTCACAAGATTCCAGATATTCTGCGGCGATTTTAACCCTTCTGCTTTCTTCGACCAAACCTTTTAAAACCCAAGTCATGACTTCAGCCGTTAGTTATGGCCTTATTTTTGCTTGTGTGGGTGCTGAAAGAGTATCTTGGCCCGACGCAGAATTCATGCATCACTCGTTCCAATTAGAAACGCCTACCATGAGCCTCGAAGATCTTGACGCGATTCTGCGTCGGACCAAAAAGTCAGAAAAGAAATCTTTGGATTTCATGAAAAAGCAGATGGGCGATGTTTCTTTCAGAAATTTCATAAATGATTTCAAGAAGAACGGTTCGAAAGATATGGACTTTGATGCAACAAAGGCACTAGAGTATAATATTGTTCATGAAATTGGTATTATTCAACCTTTGTTTATTTAAGAGGATCACATGGCAAAAAATCGCAAACCGTTAGAAATTGAAGAGCAAGCAGAAGAAGCTGTGGTCGAAGCCGCGCCAGTCACTGCGCCGATTGCAGTAGCGATTTCTCTCGAACAAGTGGCGCTGTCCCAGAAAATGGAGCCATTGTACAAAAGCCAACATCTGCAATCTATAAAAGCGTTTTGCCGGAGCAGCGGGCTTCCAGAATCTGGTACACTGAAAGAAATGTTAGAAGTATTGCGCAAATACGGTTATAAAATCTAACATCTCGACATCCGTCCTATATAATAAAATACGTGATTCCCCTCCGTCATTATATAGAAGGACGATTATATGACTTTAGCAACCACTGTTGCCGGTGTGAGAGTAGTAGTTCCTGGAACTTACAGTACTCTTTCTGTAGAAGACAACCTGGCGAATATTACTCCAGGCCCTAGGAACATTGTTATTTTCGGCGAGGCTGCTAAAGGAGTACCAGGATCTCTTTTGGATCTGACCAAGTTGTTTTTCTCTGATTATGAATCGCTGAAAGCGTTTTATGGTTCAGGGCCAATCGTTGATGCTGGACGCATGATTTTCCAAAATCAAGCTTCGCCAGTTTTCACTAGTTCTGTAAATCGCTTGTATGTCTATAAGACAAACGCCAGCGCTCTCGCAGGCAGGCCACTCACCGCAAATATGTCAACTTATGCGACTCTGTCGGCAGCCGAATACGGCGAAGATGGTAATCTTATCAGCGCTCAGGTCCAAAATGCTACTGTCGAAATCAAGCCTTCGTTGACGGGTTTCTGGGTTCCAAAAAATGAAGCTATGACCCTTGCTGCCAGAGTTTCTGGCGCTACTGTTACCACCGGTAACCTTGTTGCGCAATCAGTGGCTTCGGACGTCGTTAGTGGTCTTTTGTCTCCAACTATAGATGCGACTGGCGGCGTACAGCTAGAACTTATTTCTGGCAGCCAAGTCGGCCTTGATTCTCTGTCTGTAACCGTTTCTGGTTCTAGCATAGTCGTGACCTGTTCGGCCCCTTTCGCTGGTGCAGGTTATGCTGCTGCTCTCGCCGGACAAGTTCTGTATATTCCGGCAGCTTCTGCTATCGCTGGCGCTTTGTCTCAAAATGTTGGCGCTTACGTGTTGACTGCAAAAACTGCTACGACCATGTCAATGAGCAAAATCAGTTCTTCTGCGGCTGGTGTTGAAGTCGCTCCTGTGCTACCTGTAGCCGTAGCCGCAGTACCACTCGCAGGCGCTCAGACCTCCGTTGCCACTGCTGAGATCATGGCACACACTCCAATCGTTCTGTCGGTCCTGCAGACTTCCGCTGTAGGCGTCGGAGCTTCACTCGAACTGTATCTCACAGCAGGCGACAAGAATCTTGCACAGCGCTTGTATCTTGCTTCTGCCCAGAGCTCCCCTATTTCATCCGCAGTAGCACTTTCTGCATCCGTAGCATTGGCAGTTGCTGCATCGGTCGGAACGTTTTCTATCACACTCGGCGCATTCCAAAATCTTCCAAAACTCGGCGATGTTGTTTGGGTTGCTCCCGCTTCTCTGCTTGCTGGAGCCGCTGACGCAAACGTTGGTGCATGGATCGTAACTGCTGCTGGTTCTACTTCTGTAGTAGCCACTAAAGCAGTTTCTGGTGGCGTCGCCGTGGCCTCTGTCGCTCTCGCTGGACAAGAAAACCCATTTTCTGTACAGCCCGCTTTGGGTTCTACGGCTCTGGGCGCAAAGGTTCATGCATCTGCTTCAGAACGCCAAGTTCGTCTAGTCGCTTCACGCCAATCTGACGGTCTCGCATTCCCTGCCGCAACTGTAGGCGGCCGCGTAGTTCTTGAAATTGGTTACGTAGGTTCGGCTGCTACTCTGACTATCACCAAATCTGGACGTCTTCAGACTACTGTAGCCGGTGGTTCAGGCGCTAACATCGACATCCAGCTTGCGAAATACGCTACGATGGGCGACCTGGTTGCTTTCATCAATTCGAAAACTGGCTACAAGGCTCGCATTCCTTCTGTCCAATTCAATTCACTCGCTCCTAAAGCGGTGTTGGATCATGTTGCTGCTGTTGGAATTCTTTCTGGCCATTCGCTGAATTCGCTTCCAGGACGTGTTAAGTCGGATTATGCAGATTTCAAGAGATTGGTTGACGACAACTTCGGACTAATCTCTTATGTCCAGAACACAGCTTCGGTTTCTTATGTCGGTCTCCCTGATGCAGAAGCTTCGGCCCAGTTCTTGTCTGGCGGTTCCGTAGGCGCAACTACTAACGCTTCTATCGCAGCCGCTTTAGATGCAGCTCTGAAAATTGAAGTGACCCAGGTCGTTCCGCTGTTCAGCCGCGATGCAGCTAAAGATATCGACGATGGTCTCACTGAGCCTACTTCAGTGTATTCGATCGACGCGATCAATGCTCTGGTCAAGTCTCACGTTGCGACTGCGTCCAACGCCGATTACAGGAAAGAACGTTTCGGAGAAGTTAGCTTCCATGGTACGTTCGCAGACGCGCAACTCAAAGCTGCCGAACTCGCCGCTGAGCGTCTTCAAATGGTCTTCCAGATGGCTCGCGCCGTCGGTTCTAGCGGAGTGATCCAATGGTTCCAACCATGGATGCTTTCCTGCGCAGTGGCCGCAGGCCGGGTCCAGGCCGCTCTCGGAACCTCGATGCTCCGCAAGAGTTTCCAAGTTTCCGATGTCAAGCACATCGGCGACCTCAGCGTCTTTAGCGACAGCCTAATCTCTGATTTCGATCCAGACACCAAGGATCTTGATCGCGCGATCGAAGCAGGGCTACTTGTGCTTCGTCCGGTTACTGGCTTCGGAGTCCGTTGCGAATCTCCTGACCTTTCCACAAGGTCCCGCGAAAACGATCCAAAGGGATGGTACTTCGAGCGCGTTTCAGTCCAGTTCGTTACAGACGAAGTCCTGAAAACTTGTCGTACAACTCTGGAAAGCTACATCGGCGAGCGCACCTCTGATGTTTCTCCTAGCGTTGTTCGTAAGGCTATAAATGACATCATGGCTCTGTTCATATCGGGTGGCGCACTCCGTTCGTTCTCGATCGATGCAGTCAGGATTGATGGGAATACTGCTAAAGTGACATTGAGCATCAAGCCTGTTGAAGCACTTGAATTCATTGTTCTCGATGTTCTGGCCCAGCGTTCAGTCGGCGACTCTGCATAATCACCGTCCCACGCAAATTAAGCCAGGCTTCGGCCTGGCTTTTTTCGTTTCATGGTGGACGAAGTATTTATTTAATAAAATAAGTAATAATATTAGTATAATATATCTCGAGGTACAAAATGGTTACTCCAACATTCAGGCCCGCTCCTTCTCTGAGGCCGGAAACCGACAGATTAGCTAGGTTCATAGAGCAACCTGATGATTTCACAGACGAGCACTGGGAATGGGCCAAGGAAATTGCATTAAAAGTTGGTGCGTGTATGCCCCAACAAATGGCGGACAGTGCCTTTTATTTTTACTATATGGGCTCTACATGGGAAGAAATTGCCGATAAACTTAACATCCCAATTGGCATGGTCTTGTACACTGCCGTACATTTCGGTTGGTGGACTAAAAAGAAACTTGCTGGTTCTGTTCGTGCTGGAGAGAAGATTAAAAGAGCGGATTCTGCTGCTATTGATTTGATATCTGACGCAATCGTCGCCACTGCATCGTTGTACAAAATCCAATTAGCCGAAGTCATAAAGAATCCTGAAAACGCCAAGAATTGTCCGATGATTCCTAAAAATTACAAAGATTTCATGGTTCTGCTTCAGATGATGCAATCGCTTCAGACTAAAGAAGTCGAATCTAGCAAGATCGGCAATTCGACTCCTGTCGTTAACGTGAATATTGCTAATATGGGTCAGGGAAACCAAGCTACTCAAGTGCAGGCGGCTATAGTCAACCTTGCTGAACTTCCGGCTTCGGAAGATGATGAAAAAGACAGAATTGAACTTCTTCGTTTGCTTGCAAGGGTCAAAGAATGACTGTAATCCCCGCTATTTCGGTTCTTTATAATCATTGGAATAAATGTCAAATTGACCCGAGAGATACGAAAATTGATCTTGTAGCTGTCGATTCTAAGCTAGAGCAAGAATTTTGGGATTTTGTTTCTGAACGCATGAACATTTTTCATAAAAAAGATTCAGGCCAAGCGTTCCCTTGGACAGAAGATATTATCTTGAAAAAGAATAAATTCTGCAATGTGTATCGAGAATTGGATAAGACCACTGTCGCGCTTCATCAGCTAGCTGCCCCGGTATTGCACGATCTAGAATTAACTCTGCTGAATTTCTTCTACATGCGTTGGGTAGGTTTGCCCAACATAGTGGAACAAGTTGGCTTGTTGGATTTTTCCGAGTCCACGTTACAAGCCGCCCGAGACAAATTCGACAGCATCGAAGGGGTCCGGTGGACTTCAGCCTACAACAGCGCGATTGCAGGCATAATTAGCACTGGCTGCTCGACTCGTCAAGAATTTATTTTTGATTTTCTCCCAAAACGAGTCAAACAAATTGCTGCAATAATTTCTAGCAAAAATGATTGGTCTATCATCCAATTAGTCGAAGCCATAATCCCGTTGGTTGGCTTCAACGCCAGATTCATGTCTATGGAAGTTCTAATGGACGTTGCTTACCAATTCCCTGAATTCATTAATGAATTCCACAAAGTGTTCATCGGGCCAGGTGCTACTCCTTCGGCCCTGGCGTTCAATCCGAAAGCCAAAGCGACAGACGTTATTCAGACATTGATGCACACGCAGCCAATCACAGATCTTAACCCCTTGATGATCAGGGGGAAGCCTGTATTTATCACTGCGTCTAATCTCGAAAACTGTTCGTGTGAATTCAGGAAATACAAAAATTTGCTGTCTGGCACTGGCCTGAAAGGCAAAACTCCACGGCAAAGACTTTATAGAATATGACAGTAGAATCGAATCAAGAAGAACTCCAAAAACGCCTAGAACGTCTGTACGAACAGAAGTTTTGGACGCCCTGTCGTTCTAAGAAAGAATTGCAGCAATGGTTGGAAACTTTCTTGAGTATTCGATTACCTGATAAGGTCGTAAGTACTTTCAGCAATTCTAATCCAATGGATTTTATATGGGAAGTTTACGAATCGGGGCTCACTGGCAACCCCAATAAGACTACGTTCGTAGTGGCGGCCAGCCGAAATAGCGCGAAAACGCTCTGTGCGTCAGTACTAGAATTCCTTTTCATGGTTCACCTCGGGCGCAATATCGTCCATCTAGCAGCCATCCTAGATCAATCAATCGCGTGCATCGACTACTTGGATCGCTTCCTAGACAACCCGATTATAAACAAACATTTCAAGTCGGATAACAAACGTCTCAAATTATTGCGTTCGATGCCTGTCAACGAATACAAGAAATCTAATTACGCAAAATTAAAGGTGATCACCGCTACCAAAAAAGGTGCTAACTCTAGCCGTGCGTCGTTATTGATTTTCGACGAAACAGACTTGATTGATAAAGATATTCTTTCTGAATCGACATTCATCGCCGACCCTGACGCCAACGGCAGACCGCCGATTTTCGTGTATCTATCGTCAAGAAAAACAGCCGTTGGTCCGATGCAAGAAAAGATCAATTTGTCAGAGGATCCTGCCAATGGTATTCACCTGCACAGGTGGAACGTTACGGATTGGACAAAACCTTGCCTCCCAGAACGGCACTTGCCTGAATTGCCCCGTATAGACCTGTTTATACATAAAGAAACATTGGCGGTCTTGGATATCGTCGCCCACACAGAGTTGTCTGAATCCATGAGGGATTCCTACGACTTAGTCCCCGCGTACGAAGGTTGCAGGAAATGCCCGATATTTGTCACCTGCAGGACAGACGCAATCAATCAAACTAGCACGTCTCCGAATCTAAGAACTGTCGACTTCGTGGGGAATTTGATTCGAGAAGTTGCGGATTCAGATAAAATCAATGCACAGTTAATCAATCTGCGCCCAGAGTCTGGAGGCGTCGTCTACAATAAATTCGATAAAAACAAGCATTACCAGAAAGTGCAGGAATGCTGGAATTTTGCGTTTAACGTCTATCCAACGAACCACGATGGTTCATTGCGGATTCCGACTAAGAAAGAATTTATTCAAGAATTGCGGAATGAAGGCTGGAGACTGAATTGCGGCGTTGACTTTGGCTGGGTGGATTATGCCGCCGCCGTCCTGGTCGCGTATCAGAAAAGTTCTGACAAACTCCTCGTATTGCACGTCGAGACTGCTCCAGGTATTTCTAATCAGGACTGGTTAGTCTATGTAAAAAACAGAATTTATGATGTCTATGGGTTCGACCTGGTATGTCCTGACACCGCTGACAAGTCTTCTCCAACGTTCGCTGCTTCTATCGGCATGCCTTCTCGCGGGACAAAGCCACCAAGAATTGAAACTGGAGTTTCCTGGATACGCACCCGCCTGTGGAATGCTTCTAAGCAAGAAGCCCAATTCATGATATTGGATGATCCCTACAACGCCCTGTCGATGTCTCTGGTTAAAGACATGGAATCTTGGCAATATCTAAAAACAGCAATGGGGTTCGATTTCAACCATTTCGCCGATGATGATTTTACTCATAGGTGCGATGCCCTCCGTTACGCAATAGATCCTTTCATTTCGAGTCAGGTGTCCCATCTAGCAGGAGGGCAGAAGGAACATGAAATCGCTACTAACCCTGTTCTTGTTGATTCTGTCGATGGTATGAAAAAATTAATAGACGAGCATATGTACAAAGAATACGGAATACGTGTGAATCCTAGTCAAGAAGAGAAGATAATTAATGCAGCCGGTGGTATCACCATATGCTTCTAAGGAGTGCCCAATGCCATTTTTAAATTTTTATGTCGGTAGAATGGCGTACGCCGACGCCGCGCCGCTTCAAAATCCTAAACAGAAATTCTTCGATTTCGTCACTGCGAAAGAAGGATTATCCGTTTCCAGCCCGGTTTCGTTAGTCAAAGAAATACTTCCAGGCCAAACGGTGCTTCTGGATTCCACTGCGAGAACAATAGCTTCAGGGCTAAATACCTCACAATTTGCAATATCATTTATTGGTTCTGATATTGGAAGGTTGCGTTGGACTGGAGTTGGCCCTACCCCCGCATTCAGGGCTGCTCGACCAATAAACTACGGTACGGTTCCAGCGACTACTACGTATGCCGCCTCCCGCCTTTCGGCAAATTCTGTACAAATCACATTGTCTGGTGCAGGAGTCGATCTTTCTTCGGCTCTTGTCGGCGACGAACTTTATTTTCAAGGTAACGACACGTCTTTCACTTCGCCGCTAAACACTTCTTCAATCAATCAGAGATTTTTAATTCTGTCGTCAACAGTTTCTAGCGTAATTATTCGCGATAACGGGTCAGTGTCGGCAGAAACAGCAATTGTTCTTGGCGCTAATTTCGATTCAGTCCTGCGCATCTTTTCAACTGCTGGAGTGCAGATTGGCGATAAATTCAGGATCGCCGATGCTTCGGCTTTTAATCTCGAAAATAAATCATCTGATCTAGAAGTTTTGCAGGTATCTGATCGAGATATCCATTTTTACAACCCCAATCTGATTGCTGAAACTGTCGTAGCTGGAGTTTCGTCTCCGTTTGCAGTTTTCGATCGATTGATCAATTTCGTATCTATCGAAGCTTCCGGCCCCATCAAGCTTAAATTCAACGATGGAACTGAGGAGATCCAACTCAAAGAATTCACTCCTGGATCCGCGATGTTTGTTTCGACTCTGAATGCTATTTCTATTCACGCAGTCAATTCTACCAACTACCCGATTACGGTAGCTGTTCAAAGTTGTTCTTTCTAAGAGGTTGCTATGGCTATTTTTGATTTCTTAAAAAAGACTATTAATTTAGATAAAACTACAAAAAACGTAGACATCACGATTAGTTCTGATGGCGAGATGCTAGACAAGTCTGTCAAGCCCATCCCCAATACTAATTTCCTAAATGGGCAAGTAGAAAATTCTAAAGCTGTCTTCAGCCTTGATTCTCGAATGCTCAATACCGATAGAATTTATCAAAAAAAGGGCCGTTTATCAGATAAAGATCTAAAAGATATTGCAAGTTACGATGCCATCGTAGGTCTGATTGTTAACACACGATCAAACCAAGTCATGCCGTTTGGCAAGAAATCTCGTGGTAAATACGAACGCGGCTTCATATTGCAAGAGAAACTTCCAATTCAAGAGTCGAACCTAGCGCCGGAACAGAAGAATAAAGAAGTCCAATACCGGCTGGCACTGGCCGCTCAGATTTCTGAATACATCGTGAGCTGTGGCACATCTAACAAGATGGTTGTGGATCATGTTTTCAAAGGATCTGATTCTTTTTTCAAGAATTGTTCGTTGCCGGATTATTTGTCTGCTCAGACTTTGAACCTTCTAGTGTTTGGCCGTTGCGCGACTCAGATTATTAGGAACAAAGAGGGTATTCCCATTATGTTCCGACCGCTTCCAGTCGAATCTATCCACCCAGTCATAGACCAAGAAGAAATTTCTATTTCTGGTGGTGACGACGTACAAGAACAATCGGTTCTAGATTATGCAGAATATAAGAAAATAGAAAAAGGTCGTCGTCCTGCTGCTTATGTCCAGCGCATGGACGGCAAAAATGTAGCTTTCTTCACTGAAGAAGAAATCATCATGACGCATCTTCGCAAACAAGCTTACGAAGATCTTGATGGATACCCTTTGGCTCCTATCGAGCAGGCGTACTATACAGTAACGATGCATTTTTACGCTCAACAGTTCATGCAAAACATGTTCACTAAGGGGCTAGCTTCCAAAGGCATCATTAACCTAAAGACCCAAGAAGGCGGAGTTGTCTCTCCTGAACAGACTGAAATGTTCCGCAAGACATTCAGCAACTACGTCGCTCGTAATGACAATTCGGCTACGATTCCAGTTATCAGCGGCCCTATTGATGTCAGCTTCATCGAACTCAATGCAACTTCTAAAGACATGGAATTCGTCTTACTTTATAACAAAGTTATTTCGATTCTCTGCGCATGCTTCCAGATGGCGCCACAAGAAATAGGTTTTGGAAGTTTAGATTCTGGAGCAGCATCCACCAATGACGGTAAACAAGATGACATCGTTCAGGGCGAAGAAAGAGGCCTCCGCCAGATTCTGGAATGCCTGTTTGGAGTTCTAAACGGGATTGTTTACGAAACTTTCCCAGAAAGCCAAAGCATATTCACATTTAGCCCTATCGGGTTAGGTCAGAATACCAAAGAAGCAGATCTTGCTATATACAAAGAAGAACTACAGACATCCGGTACATTCGGGAAAATCTGGTCAGACAGCGAAAGGATTGAGTCATTCCCTTTCGGCGGCAATATGCCAGCTTCGCCAGTGTTCCACTCATCAGTAGCCGTTTACATGAAAATGTCAGAAATTCGGTTTCATTTTTTCGGTGATGCAAATGCTCTGAACGATCCAACGTTAGATTTTTTCGTCGATCCAACTCGCAATGAAATGTATCAGGCTGAAAAATACGGAATGACAAAAGTTAATGCCGATGCTGCGAAACTTGGTCTTGAAATGCAACAGCAGCAAATGGCTATGCAAGAACAACAGATGCAAATGAATGCACAGCCGCCTCCTGAAGAAGCTCCGGTAGAAGAGCCGCAGCCTACTGAAGAAGAACTTCAAGAATCAGTGAGAGCCCAGGAAAAGCACGATATGGAGATGTCTCACGGCCAAGAGCAACATGACATGGACAAGCAGAGCCATGAAATGAATCTTGAAAAAGAAGCGTCGGCTTTAGAAACCGAAAAGGCCGCTGCTACTCCTAATAATCAAGCTTCTTTAGGCATTCTTAAGGATCTAGTCATGAATCGCCCGAAAACACTCAAAGACTTGTATAAAAAATAAGACATTGTTTTACGGCCTCTCTTTGCAGATGATTTGAGAGAGGTGAAACATGAAAGACAATGTTGTAAATTTTGCTCAGTTTCAGAAAAAACAAAAAGAGGACGCGGCAGACGCGGCGAGTTTTGATCTAACTTTTGCACGTCAAATTGTTGAAAAAGATCAACATCTTCAACACGTTATTAAGCATCTTGGCATTTCTATAGATGAAGCTTCCACTTGGTTGGTACTACTATCGTCGTTCCAGGCAGAAATCGAACGTGTAGTTTATGACTATTCACACCAAACTGGTTTCAGCGCTGCATTTTCAGGTCTACTAGTGCAAGCAATGTCACAAGAAGTGTCTGACCAGCTAACTTCGATTGGTATGCAGCCAAATATTTCTAAAGAAGTGTTTATGAAGTTTAAAAAGAATTCCATTGCTGCTATTTTGGAATCTAAGCATCTAGAAGATTTAATGTCTGATGATTTTAACAATTTCGAGGATAAACAAGATGAGTGAACTCAGCCCCGATGAAGTATTCCCACAGTTCGTAGAACGCCTTGAAGAATTCATGGGCCAGGTTGTACATATGCACAACCGCATGGCCGAGCTAGAAACAGCTCTCGCTTATCTCCTTTCAAAAGACCCACAATGGATGGCAAATTTTAATGCAGCACAGCAAGAACAAACCGGACAAGAAGAAAAAAGCGGAGAGCTCGTCCTCCCAGAGTAACGTAGCTCGTTTCAAGGAAGCTTGTCCCAAAAACTTTACAGAATTGCCAATAGGTATTTGCAAATTCGGGCTCGAACGAGCGCGATGGACTGCAGACAACCCCAATTATCTTGCTTATGAAGAAAAACATGAAGCAAGAGGGTGTCCCTTTGGCCTTCTAACCGAAGACAAATATGGGTACTGTTTGTTCAAATTGATGGCTAACGTGGACCGAGCACTGACTGAAGATGAAATGGTCAGGATGTTGATGCTGAGCAAAGAGCAGATCAATAAAATCACATCTACTGCGTTCTACAAGCTAAAAGACAACCCACTGATTGCAGAATTGCAGAAATTGCATGCAGACGGTGGATTGTTCAAAGACAACGAAGTAGAAGACGATATTTATTTCCACGAAGAATTTCAAGCAGAAGCAGTATCGGCAGAGGGCACTATCGAAGATCTAACCGATTCGCTCAAGAATTCTGGGAAGTAACTCCCCACCTTTTCATAATCTTGGTCGCCACTTTCACAGACGGCCACACATTCAAAATAATGATTTCTTTGATTTTCGGATCCTCTGCAAAGAGCATTTTCCGAAATGTCTGTTTTAACGTCTTCTGGCCTCTCATGAACAGCGAAACTCGAATCAATAGCAGATCGAATTTGCTGATATTTAGAATAACGGCAAAATTATGATCCTGGTGGTATACAAGTGCTTTCTGAAAGCCGTTCTTATTTAATGCAGACTGCAAAACAAGAGCCGCAACGCTTTGTTGCAGCTCTGTGTTAATCGCTCTGTTCATTAAATTTTGCTTGTTTTTTTTGTAATCAGCAAAATTTACAATATTCATTTTAGGCTTCTTTTGTTGGTCCAAATACTGTGTCGAGTGTGGAAACGAAGTCGTCATTAGAGAGAATATTAACCGAGGGAAGCTGCAGGATCCTAGAGGTGCCATCAACCAGTTTATATTCAAACGGGAAAGTGATTGCCTTGAACTTTTCAGGATCTTCAACCATATCAACTACAGACAGAAGCGCCTTAGTACTGAGCGCGGGGAGGTCCTCGCTTTTCAGAGTCTTTTCTAGTTCTGCAGCAGTTTCTTGCAAAAATCTCTCGTGTGCTTTGAGACGCAGAGGGGATTCCGGTGCAGGAATCTTTTCGAACAGACTCCAGAGAACGTTCTCGAGAGTAGACGAAAATTCTCCAACTACATTGAGGTCTTCGACGCCGAAGAACTCCTTGGCTTTAACGAATTCTTCGCTTTCTTCGCTAGAAAGACTTGTTGCAGAACTACTAACAACATTTTTGCGAACTGCTTCGGAGAGAAAAACGAGAAGAGAAGATTTAAGTACGATTGTCTTTACCATGTTATTTCCTGTATGTTGTAGAATCGATAGTTACTGAAGTAATCGAAGGGATCCTGAGAGCCAAAGAGCCAAGATGGAAACTGCCACTCTTTTCCGGGTAAGTGTAGTCTGTTTTAGTGAACCTAGCAAGATATTCTACAGAAGCGCGAATGCTTTCGAACCGTTTAACTGTTTTCCCGAACCTAACAACCACTGTTTTCGACATTTTTAATGTCCTCCTGTTTAAATATAAGCCGCAGCTCATCGTTTGACAATACACTTTTCTATATTTCGGCGTTTGGGGCAATGTCTGCAGGTTTTTTAAATGGTACAAACAAATAGTAGGTGAAAAATGCAATTGTATGTTTTTTGGAGACAAGACGCAGTCGTAGGTATAGAAATGTTCAAACAACTGGTACTAGGCAGCTTAGATACGCTTCCAATTTACCATGGCTGCTTCCTTGGGGGCCTAAATTCGAGTTCTGGTGTGGTGCAGTGGATATGGCATATGACTGTCAATGAATACCCCGCAGAAAACGCAACATACTTTCAAATGTCTCTTGAACAGGTTTTATATTATTGTTCGGTGCAGGAAAAAATCAACAAACTCCCAAGTGATAGAGTGCGAGATTTCTTAATTAAAGAGTTCATATGACAATCAAATTATGCGGTTCGGACCATAAACGCACTCCACATACGATAGAAATTTCTAACAGGACATCCTCATACGGGAAAAATCTTTGTTATTCTAAAGTGGGTTCTATAGCCCACGACAGGGGTTTTGTCTTTAAAAACGTCGATACCGCCCTCGCGGCATTAACGGCTTATGACCGGTTCGCGAAAGACGGGCAGATTCTAGAACCAGAATATAAAGTCTGGCTTTCTAAGATGCAGAAATACCAAAAAAGCTCGTCTATTACAGTGGAAGGCCAGCAGCCACTAGGTTGGGTCCTAGGGTCTGGCATTGTGGGTTTAATAGAAATGAGAAAATCAATTCTAATACCTATGTACGCAGATGCTGTTTCCAAGACTCGCGAATGGAAACTGATACAAATACATTACGACAAATTTGGATATCTAGAACTTCTAGACCCATCATTGCCGGTTACGCACAAGTCCTTGAAAGCTGCTCTGAACGATCCTGATTGTCACTTCAGTCCAATTTACGTTTTAGCTATGATGCTAATTTACGGAACTCTTGTAGATGCGGAATTTATAGTATGAAGAAGAACGCAATCATCATTGATCTTGACGGCACGCTCATAGACACGCCACCCATATCACCCGATCAATACGCCTTGATTGATTGGGAAGAATATAACGAAAAAAACATCACAGCCAAAGAATTTGTGTGGTGTGCCAAGTTAGTTGACTTGTACCATAAAGCTGGTTACGAAATAGTGTTTTTAACGGCGAGAGACGATTCTGCACGCACGAGGGCGGCTACCCTAGCCTGGCTAAACAAAGCTTTCTACTTCCCTATTACACATCTGTTCATGAGAACCCCGAAAGACTTCTCGAGCGACCATATCATCAAAGAGGAACTGCTAGTCAGCAAAATTCTTCCTGCTTTTTTGATAGAATTTGCTATTGACGATAAAAAGAGTAATTGTGATATGTTCAGAAAACATGGCATCACTGCCTTACAATGCAAAGATTCAGAATAATGGCAAAATTAGTTTTTATTGATTTTGAAACTTTTGGGATTCCCGGGACGCCACAGAATATTTGGCAGTTCGCATACGGCACCATGGATACTTCAACGCCTGAATTTTGGAAAAAGGCTGCATTCTTTTCAGGTATCATCGATTGGCGAGGTAGAGATATGAGCGTCATACCGAAACGCTCTATCGATTTCACTACACAGCACACGCCTGAAGCGTTCGATTGGATTCTAGGCAAGACTGAATGTCCGCACGAAATCTTTTCTTTAGAGCAATTTGAGGAGCGCACTATCGCATGGTTCCAGAGCCAGGGATGTTATCCAGGCGGTGGATTTCCTGGTTGGACCATGGTAGGCAGGAACCCCGAATTTGACTACAATTGCTTCTCGGAACATGTCCGTAAAGCCATTGGCCTGACTCCGTTCAAGTGCCAAGATTTTGCGTTGATGTATTGTGCGTTGGCGCGTGAGTCTACTGCTGGCCGTTTGCCTTCTATGGATAAAGTCAAATCGGCAACAAAGCAACCTGCCGGTACGCACCACGATGCTCTCATGGACGTTAAAGATGAAATGAATTTGACCCTGGAGGCTCTCATTGGAATCCACAAACACTGGGCGGAAAAAAACAAGTAAGCTCAGGGTGTATGTGTTTTACCCGCAAACTCAAGGCATAGCCGTAACTACGATTTCACCTCGTGGTAACACTAAGACCCGAGTCTATTCGTTTACTATGGATGGTTATTTCGACCTTCCTGGACCATTCCGAGGCAACGAAACTGGTGAGGTTTTCTACAGCATCGAAGATCTATTGTCACGTCTTGCTTTAGACCCAGAACCGTTTGTGCTGCAACATTTCATCGCCCAATACGTTTAAATATCATTTTGATCTTGCCGCAGTCCCAGACTTTCTCTAGCCCGTCTAGCGCAGCGTGTTGCGCTTCTGTCATACCTGTAGGCGTGTTCATCTTGGATTTCATCCGGGACTGTTTAGCCACGGCTTCACCTTCTTTAATATAGAAGTAATCTGGCTGCAATTCGCTTGAGATTTCCCACCCCGATGCTAAGTAACCAGTGCCTTGGGAAAATCTTCTATCTGCCCATGAATATATGTCTGATTCCAGCGTTTCTGAAGCTCTCTTGCTTAAACGACTGAGTCCACCTACTACATTCACCCCGTGTTTACAGCAAAACCTATTCAGAATCCATTCGCCATTCCCGCGATGATGCTTTCCGAACGTAGCTACTGATATTAATTCATCGTTGTAGTACAAGCCTAAACATAGGTTCAAACCGTGTGTTATAGAGCCTTGTATGTGGTTATGGCTAATGAAGCTAATAGCATCCGCCCTATCTACAACCTTGAGCACACATTTCCGTGCCCCTATTTTCTCATTCACTCCAAGAGCAGACTTAATGAAGTCTATTACTTGCAGCTTCCTAGTCGCCCATTCGAAATCAAATATATGGATCAGGCGATAGCCATGTTTCTCGCACATTACGGTTTTATCGAAATGGTAAGTTTTACCTACTTTTTTTTCAGAATGCCAATATGTGCCGTTGTATTCTATACAGAGTTTCTTTTCTTCTATTTTGATATCTACTTCTTTATTCCCTACGAATCCCTTTTTGGCATCTGGAAACAACGTATGTATAAAAGTGAGAACTTCTTTTTCGCCTTTAGAAGTGAAATCATTAGCTCGGTTGGATTCTTGCAATCGTTTATACCGCTCGAATTTTAATTCTGGATCTGTATTCCACTTATGTAATTCCAGCGTACCGTTTTCCATTCGTTCTGGTTGTTCGACGAAAATCTTTGATATTGCTATACCTGTTTTCGTCCGCGCCTCTGTGCTTCTAGAAGCAGCTAATAATTTCTTTGTTTGTTCTAGGGCTTGTTCTGGGTTTTCTGCAATCCTTTTGAGCTGCCCTTCGCTCAGTTTCTTTTTATATTCTGGATCTAGGTTCAACCTGTTGTTACGATCTGAACAATTCTTTCTGAAAGATTCAGTACTCGTTGCTTGTTTTTGAACATCTCTAGCTCCAGACAAATCCATAGGATTGTTTAGTCCAGTTTTCAACCGAAACATTTCTAGAGATTTTCGAGCCTTGGCTGTTTTCTCTTCTGATGAATATTTAGATTCTCTTATTTTCGCAGCTTCTGAGGCTCTTTTCTTTTGACATACGATGCAAGCCCAGGGATACCCTTTGGATTTTAATCGTGCTATCAGATTACCGACTTTATTTCTTCCGGATGTTCCACAATCACTACATTGGGAAATCACATATTCTGCGTATTCGTATCGATCTTTTATCGGATCAGTTATTTTCAATTCTTGTAAATTCATGATCCCTCTGTTTATAGAGGATACCACAAAGCTTTAGTTTTGAGTATAAAAAAAACCCACATCAAAAGATGTGGGTTTAATTGTAACCAGCTAGCTGATTAAGGAGCGATACCGTACTGCTCGTCTTGGAGTTCGTGGAACACGTTGTCGAGGAGGCCATGATGACGAACATATTCGAGTACGCAAGCAAGGTAAGAAACATAGACGGTTTCTTCGACCAATCCGCGGAGTCCAAGCTTCATCTTGCTTACCATCTGACCGAGAACTGCGAGTTTCGCGCGGAACTGAGCCTTAGGAAGGAACACGATACTGTCAAGTCCTGGAAGGATAGCTTGAGCGTCAACGAAGAGAGTAGCTGAACCGCGAGCTGCAATGACTTTGCCGCAGAATTTCCAAGTGCCAGTAGCACCGCCAACTTCTGTACGGTAGACATGGAACTCTTCTGCAGTAGCAGAAGCAGGGACCGAAAGAACTAGCTTGTTGCCGTCAGCAGCAACAGTCTGAGCTACTTCAACAGAAACGTCGCTCATGCCGAGAATCGAAACTGCCTGAACTACATAACGAACAACATCACCAGCTTTGAAAGTGGTAACGCCAGCTTGTTGAGCAGCGGCAACAACTGTACCGACTACAGGAGGATTTCCAGCAGAAGTGAAGAGTGGCTGTGGGAACGAACGAGTATACTTGAATACCGACGGGATGAACTGAACTTCACCAACAACCGAGGAAAGCGAGAAGCCGGACTTAGGTTCAGCTTCGACGCCTGCACCACGGATGGCGTAGCTGGAACCGATGTCCCCGCGTTCGAACGGGAAGAACGTAGCGCGGAAATGGCGAAGCTGGTCAACTGTACAGTGAGCTTCTACGATGCGACCACGGTTTTCGCGAACCGAAGCAACTACCTTGTCAACAAGCTGGCGGCTAAGGACAGAGCCCTTGGCGTCGAACATTGTAGCGCGGTTGTTACCGTAGCCAACGAAGTCACCGATGATACCGCGAGCAGACTTGTTTCCTTCACGGATCTGAGCCTGGATTCCGCGGATGTGGCGAACTGGTGCGTTCTGGTTAGCAGCGAGCATGGAGTCGATCGAGCCATCAGCGGCGAGATAGAGGTCACCACCGACATAAAGAGCGCGCTCAAGTCCTTCAGCCATGGACATAGCTGCGTTCTTGTCGTTTTCAGCTTCGAGGTCGAGCATATAGCCGCCTGCGTCGTTGATCAACTGTGCCATGTGGGTAATGGTCTTGCGGATGCCCTGTACACGAAGGACTTCAGCAACACGCATGTACTGACCGATGTCTTCTTGTGGAAGGAAAGTCTCGATACCCCAGGTATCGACACCGGAACGGGTAGCTGTCTTGATAACATAGCTGAATGTAGACTGTGTAGCCTTCATTGTCTGGATTTCCTTCGTGAGGAGGAAATCTTCGTCTTCGAGAGTAATCGAACGAACAACGCTGTCTAGCGAATCGATCGCAATAGCAGATGTGCCAGTGCGCCCTGCATTCGCGAGCCCCGGAAATCCCGCGGCAAAAGATTTATTCAACGATTCTAGTTTGCTGGCGATTACCTGTAGCTCTTGACTGTTAAGGGGACTAAACGACATAAGGGACTCCATAAAAGGGATTTGTCTAAAACGAATCTTAGACATCTCCGCGATGTCTACAGAATTCATTATATACATCAATGGTTTGAATTCAAGAAAAAACATGTTATGATTACGTTAAATAGGAACAACGAGACAGATGAAGAAATGAAAAAGCAAAAAGCTCACAATTCTATTAGTTTAGAGGCAGCGCTGGAATTATTGTCCAGCAGATCAGACGTGTCATTGATAGAATCTTCATTTGTTTCTTTCAGTAAAACAGCTCTTTTTGTCGATAAAGACTTTGGAATCTTTCAATCAACTCCGTTTTCGATTGCTAGGAGCAGCAAAAGACATCCTGATTGGTGGACCGAAAATAAGAAACGGGTGTTGAGTGAAAAGAACCGCTATTCGTATGATCATGCACAATCTTTAATGCCTCCTGGTGTTGCCATTGTTGCTGATTCCTATAAGGCATTCCACAAACCATGTTCGATTCTAGACGAGACGCATGGATCGTTTATTGCTACACCAAAAGCAGTAGCTAAAGCCAAGAAGTCCCTTCATCCTTCTGAAAAATGCTCCAATGATGGGAGATTCACGTCTAAAGATTCTAGAACGATTGCATTGTCAAAACTTGGATATGTTAAAGCCCAAGAAAGCTTTGTGCACCGCACAGGAGATTCGACGGAGCACGCATGGCACAAAAACGCCAATAAACAGGCTCAAGAAGTCATGTTGGAAAAATATGGTGAGCGTTCTGCGTTTGCTGTTTCACAATTTCAAGAAAAATCCAAGCTCACCTGCCAGTCAAAGTATGGTTCTGATACATTCCCTGTTGGTTCTATTGTTGAATCAAAAGGTGAAAAGGAATTGAAAGATTGGATTAATTCTCTTGGAATAGAAACTGTGAAACATAACGACTCTGGCTTCGAAATTGATGTATATGTTCCAGCTCTTAATCTCGGGTTTGAATACAACGGTGTTTATTGGCATTCTACTAAATATAAAAAGCCGTCCTATCATGCAGCTAAAACCGCCTTTTTTCGTAAAAAAGGGATTCGTATAATCCACATTTTTGAATGTTTCTGGGCACAGCGACAGGAACAGACAAAAGATTTTATCCGATCAGCGTTGCGACTCAATCCAGAACGAATCGGCAGCCGAAAGTGTGTTTTTACACAAATTTCCCCTGCGTCTGCTTCCCAGTTTTGCAAGATGCATCACATGCAAGGTTCAACATCCGCTGGTAGTTTTAATATCGGAGTTTTTCGAGATGGGATCCTTATAGGCTGTGCAGTTTTCGGTAAATCGCATCGCCAGAATCTCGTCGAGAAGTATTTTCTGAAACGTCTTTGTTTTAAGTCAGGCGTCACAGTGTCGGGATGCCTGTCTAAAATTGCGCTTCTTGCTACTTCTCATTTTAAAGAAAATATTTTCAGTTTTGCAGATCTATCGATTTCAGATGGCAAAGGTTACTTGGCTGCAGGATGGGAGATTGTTGGCATGTCAAAACCGGACTATTTCTACAGCAATCAGAAAATGGAAATCATAACCAAACAGTCAAGAAAGAAGTCTTCTGTAGAAACACCTCTGGGAATGACCGAAGATCAGCACGCAGAATTGGATGGGCTTTTTAAGATTTGGGATTGCGGGAAAATGAAATTGATGTTCCCGTATAAGGCGTAAAGATCGTCAAAGATTTAGACATCTTTCATCAAAAACCTAATCAGCTCATGTTCACCGTAAATTTTTAACATTTCTGCCATTGATTCTAAAGATGTCCATTGCACTTCTACCCCAGAAGTGGCCATTATACTTGACAAATCTGAATTCTTCCATTCTCCCAAGGTTTCGTCGGCTAATTCGAATTTGCTCAAAGAACCTGTAGTGCGAATCAGCACGAAATACCCACGGGGCGTAGTAACAGGACCTAGTGTGAATGTGCCAGTTCCTGTAGTCCTAGTCATGGGAGTAGGCACTGGGGTGTACGCAGAAGTATGGGTAGCTGTTCCGACCTTCGTTCCTGTAGTCAGGATGAATGATTTAAAACGTAGTTGATATAGCATATTAATCCAGCAAACCTTCTATTTTAAGAACTCTCGTGCGCTCTTTTTTACGTTGTTCTATTTTTTTAATAATTTCGGCATGCCGCTCGGGATCTTCTTTTTTGATAGTTTCCAATTGGTTTCTACGGCGGTCATCGTGGTTCCGTTTCACTTCTTTGAAATCTTGCCAAGTGTAGTCCGTGCCAATCTTGAACCTAAAGCCTTCTAGCATTTGAGTAGACCAATGCCAGTGCCCTTCTAGTTCTACTAACCCATCAATATTAAGGAAAACGTCTTGAGTGGTCCAATCAAGCCCGGAACCTTTAATCAAGGCATCGCCGAAATCTTTGTATTCGCCACACGGTTTTATCTTGAAGAAATTAATCCCATATGCGTCTAAATAGCGAGCCAGGTTTCTGGCTCCTATTTCGCCAGCATCGTCTTTGTCGAATCCAATAAACACAATTGGATTATCAGAATTTTGTTCCATTGCCATCATTGCAATTTCTTGTGCTTGGGATTTAGTTACGGATGCACCCATGGTTGCTACCCCGTAATAGCCAAACCAAGCCGCTGCAACAGCATCTGCAGGCCCTTCTACGACGCAAATCTGCTGCGTTGGTGTGCCAACTGTTATAAAGCTCCTAGATTTAGGAATTCCAGAATCGGTCTTGACTTTCATGTTGTTTATCGGATTAACGTACCGTCGCTGAAACCCGACGTGTATGCCGTTCGAAGTAACAGGGAACGCTACGGCATTAGACAAAGGATCTATATAGATAACATCTGCCAGCTCACCGACTATGCCTCGCGAGCGAGCGTACTTGCCCGCAGGATGATAAGGCCAGTCCCGGACTTTCATGAAATGGTCTGGTATTGGTTTTGATTCTGTCATAGTCACCAGTTGCTCTGCTATTTCCGAAGCAACATTGAAATCTGGTAAATTCCATGAATCAGGATGTAGATCAGGCGAATGTCGTCCGATACCTAGTGTCTTTCTGGCATCGTCTGGTTCATACCCAGATTTAACGAAGTATGTATAGGTGCTGAACTTAGAACCGCATTTCCAGCAACTACCGCCAGTACGATTAGTGCCTTCTTCGGGCCTGAACATCCAAACCGAATAACTACTTCGGCCACAATCGGGGCAATGTTTCAGAATTAAAGACCTGCGATTGGTCTTATATTCAATGCCTTCGTCTGTAAGTATTTGCTCTAAGGGGATCTTGAC
>Ga0163148_10000611_pt1 | contig 48431 bp, 43 predicted proteins | sample OliLakLV19MP7P2_FD_148606 | JGI IMG/M metagenome (GOLD analysis project Ga0163148, IMG submission 148606) | Freshwater microbial mat bacterial communities from Lake Vanda, McMurdo Dry Valleys, Antarctica- Oligotrophic Lake LV.19.MP7.P2 | ecosystem: Environmental > Aquatic > Freshwater > Lake >... | reverse complement strand
GGTGGATAGAATTCAACAAATGGAAGCAGCAGTTATCATGTATAATCCCAAACAAGAGAACTACCTCAAAGAGAATAAAGGAAAAGTAGAAGCCCTGATTGGATTAACGGCAGGGGAGATGAGTCTATTTAACCAGGGTACATCACTTAAAGATATTTTACTTCAAAAGGAAATTTTAAAGAAATTCGGATAATAGTAAAACCTCCATAAAATATTACTCAGTTACCTTTGCAACCGAAATGTTTTTAAAATACGATATAATAGTAGTAGGGGCAGGACATGCAGGCTGTGAAGCCGCCGCCGCCGCCGCAAACCTTGGTAGTAAAGTGCTGCTGGTTACAATGAACATGCAAACTATTGCCCAAATGAGTTGCAACCCTGCCATGGGTGGTATCGCCAAGGGGCAAATAGTAAGAGAAATTGATGCCATGGGTGGGTATAGTGGAATTGTTTCAGATGAAAGTATGATTCAATTCAGGATGCTGAATAGGAGTAAAGGCCCTGCAATGTGGAGCCCTAGAGTTCAAAGCGATAGAATGTTGTTTGCCACAAAATGGAGAGAGATGCTGGAGCAAACCCCCAATGTTGATTTTTACCAGGACATGGTGAATGGGTTGCTGATAAAAGATGGCAAGGCATATGGAATAATTACAAGTTTAGGCCATGAAATAACAGCAAGGGCAGTTGTACTTACCAATGGAACTTTTTTAAATGGAATAATACATATTGGAGAGAAGCAGTTGGGGGGAGGAAGAATGGCGGAGAAAGCTGCAACGGGTATAACAGAACAATTGGTTGAACTTGGTTTTGAAAGCGACCGGCTGAAAACGGGCACCCCTCCTAGAATTGATGGACGCAGCCTCGACTATTCCAAAATGGAGGAGCAGAAAGGCGACGAAGAAATTATTGGTTTTAGTTATGCTGATAGTAAGAAAATTACAGCAACTCAGCAGCGTAGTTGCTGGATTACCTATACCAGCCAGGCTGTACACGATATTTTAAAAACAGGTTTTGAAAAAAGTCCGATGTTCCAGGGAAGGATTCAGGGAACTGGTCCAAGATATTGCCCAAGTATAGAAGATAAGATAAACCGTTTTGCAGAGAGGGACAGGCACCAGCTTTTTGTGGAGCCGGAAGGGTTTAATACAGTAGAAATATACGTAAACGGGTTTTCCTCTTCGTTGCCGGAAGACGTTCAGCTTAAAGCACTTAGGTTAGTGCCAGGTTTTGAAAACTGCAAAATGTTCCGCCCGGGCTATGCTATTGAATATGACTATTTTCCACCAACACAATTGAAGTTTAGCCTGGAGACAAAGCTGATTAATAACCTGTTTTTTGCTGGCCAAATTAATGGCACTACAGGATATGAAGAAGCTGCTTGCCAGGGATTAATGGCGGGTATTAATGCACATCAAAAAGCAAATGATTTAGCGCCTGTAGTATTGAAAAGGAGTGAGGCTTACATTGGGGTTTTGATTGACGACCTGATTAATAAAGGAACCGACGAACCATACCGCATGTTTACCAGCCGGGCAGAGTTTAGAACTTTACTCAGGCAGGATAATGCTGATATCCGGCTTACGGAAAAAAGCTATCGGCTTGGGTTGGCCAGCCAGGAGAGAATGGAAAAAGTAAGAACCAAAATAGAGCAAGTAGAACAGTTGAAAATTATTCTGGAAAGATTGTCAATAGAACCGGCTGAAGCCAATGAATATCTTGAAAGCGTCGGTTCATCTCCGTTAGTATTTAAACAAAAAGCTACTCAATTGATACTAAGACCATTGATAGGTTTGCAGGAAATGAAAAAGTACTTACCAGCTATGGCAACAGCTTTGGAAGGATTTAACGATGATGCGATAGAACAGGTAGAAATACAATTGAAGTATGATACTTACATAACAAAGGAAAAAGAACTCGTAACCAAAATGAGCCAGCTGGAAGATTTGATGATTCCCGATAACTTTAGTTACGATAAATTGGTGTCGCTTAGCAATGAGGCAAGACAAAAGTTCACCAAAATCCGGCCACGTACGTTGGGTCAGGCTTCCAGAATTTCTGGTGTAAATCCAAGTGATGTGCAGATATTAATGGTGTATATGGGTAGGTAAGCAGACGCCCCAATAAGGAATACTTTTAATCAAACTACTTTATAAAGGGTTAAAACTAAACAGCACTTTATTACCTTAAAACGAATCTGATGATGTCATTAACTTTTTCTATCGAAACTCCGAAGGAGCTTGTATTTGAAACTGTAGCAGAATACCTGCACCAGCAAGGATTAAAAATTGATAAGCAAGATAGTACCCGCCCATGGGGAGGTTTTTTTGTATTAGATGAAAGCCAATCAGAAAAATTTATAGCAACTTATTTTCCGCATCTTACCCAGGAGGAATTAAATATTTCAGGTAAACTTAGTCCCAAGATTTTGGTGGTAGCGCCAGCAAAAAGATTGAGCTGGCAATACCACCATCGCCGTGCTGAAATTTGGAAATTGATTGGTGGTACTGCGGGTGTTGTAACCAGTGATACGGATGAAGAGAAAGAAACAACGCATTTACAAATAGGGGATATCATCCAGTTAAAACAAGGTGAGCGCCACCGCCTGATAGGCATGGAAAATGGTTGGGGAATTGTTGCAGAAATATGGCGCCATACAGATACCGATAACCCAAGTGACGAAGAAGATATCGTAAGAGTACAGGATGATTTTGGACGATAATATTTGTTGAAAGAGATTATTAAGGAAGCAGGAATTAATCCTTTGCTTCCTTTTTTATTTTACGGCATTTATTTTTTTACCTTGGGCTATTATTTAGCTGCCAAAAAATGCAATTATGAAAATAAAAAATGTAGTTCTGGGAATTTCTTTCCTTTTCAATCCACTTTTTATACAGATGTCATTAGCACAGCAAACCAACAATATAATTCTTAAAAACCCCCGGTACACACTGTACAAGGATAGCGTTGTACAGCAAAATAAGTATATAGCAAAAGCTGTTTCAGCAACCGAAATAATTTCTAATTATAAAAGTCCTGCCAACGAATTCCTGAGCAGTAATATCAGTTTCAAATTCAGCATTAATGGAAAAGACAATGAAATGAAATTTGGTGTTGATCATCATTTTGATTGCAGCGCTGTTGCCAACGAAACAACCCCCATTGTTTTTGGTGAGCAAGAAAATAAAGCTACCGGTAATGTACAAACGTATTTAAAACCGGAAACTAAATTAACTATAAAACTGGACATGCGTAAGGTATTTGCAGATTTTACCAGCCATGGATTTTTTACCGATTGCAATGGAAACAAAATTTTTATGGAAGATTTTAAAGCGGTGTATGTTGCTGGCGGTACAGCACCGATGATCTGGGATTTTGATAACCTGGTTAATCACAACGAACTTCAATTAAAAGATGCAGACGGAGATGGTATTTACGAAACAACGTTAATGTTGAATGCTCAAAAAGATGAAAAGCAAACAGATGCTTCCTGGAAATTGAGTAAGAATATTGCTACTTTTCCTCAGTACCAATCAACATTTCCTATTAGTGATGCTATCTATAATATGTCGCTGGAAGAAATGGTAAAAGCAGTGGAACCAGACAGTACTTTCCGCACAGGAAAAGAATGGGCAGGCGTATGGACAAGAGATATCAGCTACAGCATTATTTTATCAATGGCTTATCTGCAGCCCAAAGTAGCAATGAATAGCCTGATGAAAAAGGTAAACAAGAAGAAAAAAATTATTCAGGATACAGGCACTGGTGGTGCATACCCGGTAAGTACAGACAGAATGATTTGGGCAACTGCAGCCTGGGAAGTTTATAAAGCAACGGGTGATAAAGATTGGCTGCAACAGGCTTTCATTATCATTAAAAATTCTATTGAAGATGATTTGCAAAATGCCTACAACCCGGCAACGGGCCTGGTAAAAGGCGAATCTTCATTTTTGGATTGGAGAGAACAAACCTATCCTAAATGGATGCAGCCGGTAGATATTTATGTGTCAGAAAATTTGGGTACCAATGCGGTTCACTACCAGGCAAATATCGTATTGGCTGCAATGGCAAAATTGCTGAAACAAGAAGCGGTATATACAAGACACTCAGCACTTGCTGCAGGAATAAAAGCCGCTATCAATAAACAATTGTGGATGAAAGACAAAGGATATTATGCCCAGTTTTTGTATGGAAGAAACAGTTTAATGAAGTCGCCTAAAAACGAAGCCCTTGGCGAAGCGCTTTGTGTATTGTTCAATATTGCAGATGAAAAACAGCAGGCTTCCATCATTAGTAACACAGCATTTATGGACTTTGGTGTCCCCTGCATTTATCCACAAATTCCGGGAATTCCACCTTATCACAACAATGCTGTTTGGCCATTTGTGCAAACCTATTTTGCCCTCGCTGCGGCAAAGGCTGGAAACGAAAAAGCAGTAATGGAATCCATTGGTGCCATCTACCGACCTGCTGCTTTATTTGCCACCAACAAAGAAAATTTTGTTGCACAAAACGGGGACTTTGCCGGCACACAAATAAACTCCAGCAACATGCTTTGGAGCCTGTCGGGTAATTTAGCGCTGGTGCATAAAATATTGTTTGGGATTCAATTTAATGCAGACCAACTAATCTTTAAACCATTTGTGCCCCAAGCGCTCAATGGTAAAAGAACCCTTACAAATTTTAAATACAGAAAGGCAATACTTGATATTTCAATGGAAGGCCATGGTAATATTATTCGTACTTTTTTAGTGGACGGAAAAATTGCAGCACCGGTTATACCGGCTTCATTAAAAGGCAGGCATTCCATCAAAATAGTATTGGCTGATAACACACCCAAAGAAAATACCATCAATAAACAGCCGCATTATGTTACGCTTACAACGCCGATGGTTACAGCCGAAAACAAAACACTTTCCTGGGAAAAAATTGAAGGTGCTGTTCAATACATCGTTTACAAAAACGGACAAGAGCTTTTAAAAACGGACAATTTATCAGTTACCGTTAATGATAACACAACTGCAGAATACCAGGTAACGGCCATCGATAAAAATGATGTACCCTCCTTTGCAAGTGAACCAATTTTGGTTACAGCAAAAAACAGCGTAAACTTATACGATGCATCGATGGTTGCCCCGGCAGCTAACTATCCTTATAAAGGTTTTACAGGAAATGGCTTTATAGAATTGAGTACCACACAAAACAAAACAGTTTCTTTTTCTATCAATATTAATGAAACAGGAAACTACGCTATTGATTGTCGCTATGCTAATGGCAATGGGCCCACCAACACACTTAATAAATGCGCCATCCGAACTTTAAATAATGAGGGTAAAAAAATTGGAACAATTGTGTTACCTCAACGTGGAAATGATGAATGGAGCAATTGGGGATTCACCAACAGTGTAGCCGTACATTTAGAAAAAGGCTCCCATATTATTTCACTTTCTTATGAGCCCTGGAACGAGAATATGAATGAATTGGTAAACCAGGCTATGCTGGATTATGTAAGAGTGGTGAAGATGGATTGAAAATAGTAATAGCTTTGATAAAAACCATTAATAAACCAATTTGATTTTGTAGATAGAAAATAAAAATTAATGAAAGACTTTAAAAAATATTACATCATACCGGCCGATCCGGAAGAAATTTATCTTGCCCTCACCAACCAGGCTACTATACAATTATGGACGGGTGCAGAAGCCGAAATGAGTACCGAACCGGATAGCGAATTTTCATTGTGGGAAGGAACAATTGTGGGCAGAAATATTGAATTTGAAGAAAGCAAGCGGATTGTGCAGGAATGGTATTTTGGAGACCAGGAAGAAGAATCCATCGTGACGATTAAACTGCATCCGCATAAACAAGGTTGCTCTGTTGAATTGCAGCACTCCAATATTCCTGATGAGGTGTATGAAGAAATGGTGAATGGTTGGAATGAAAATTACTTTGGATTATTAAAGGAATTTTATGATTGAGTTTAAGATTCGTTTGCAGGTTTTTTTAAGGAAGCTGCTACCATTCTAATTTCACCATAGCTTACTTGTTGTTTGCAATCATCTGCAATAGCTTTATAATTTTCGGCACCATTTTTTTCAATAGAAACCTTTATCAACAACTGTTTGGCTATAATCACCAAATCGTTCACATTAATTTCGCCGGTGCCGATATAATGTGCAAGATGACCTTCAATGGTTGCCATCGATAAAACTCTTTCATTTGCAATTTGGCTGATATTTCTTCCTTCTTTATACAAAGTAAAACTCAGCAGTTTTGTATTGGGCTTTTCGGCAGATGAGCTGCCTCTTACTTTTCGAGCTTTTTTTACTGGCACATTTTCCATATTGCTATGAAGGTTATTTTCCTCACAGTAATTATTTATGATGGAAAGAAAAGTTTCTCCATACTGCATGGTCTTACCCGGACCAAAGCCGCTTATCTGGTTGAGTTCATCAAAAGTTTGGGGTAGAAATTTTACCATTTCTTCTAAACTTTTACTATTGGCAACCATGTAAATGGCAACTCCTTTTTTATCACATATTTCATCTCTTTTTTTACGCAATAGTTGGTGTAGTTCAGGGTAAGGACTATCTGCATAACTGTTGGTGGATTTGCCGGCATAAATGTTAACCGGCTGAATCTGACGGTTAAAGGAACGTTTGTTTTTTAAATATTCATTTACTTCAAAACCGTTGTGTGTTCCGGTAAGCAGGTGTAATCGGAAACCAATATTCTTTAGTAACTCGTTCAATACTTTATTAAAATCCCCGGAAATAATTTTACTGTCTGTTACAACAGGGCACTTTTGAATGTTTTCTTTTATTAGTTGCATTGAACTGCTAAAATGTTTGCTGGCGGCAATTACTCTTTTTTGAAAAGCCTCGTTGCTTTCGGGTAATATTGACTGCTGTAATAAATCCTGTAGTTGCGGTGTAAATTTATTGGCAATCTCCTGTGTTGCTACAATCAGTTTTTCAACCTCCAGTATCCAAGGCAAAGCTTCTTTGTTAAAAGAAGTTAGCTGGCTGTTTATAATAAGTACAATGGGTTCTATTTCTTTAACCAGTGGGGTAAAATCGAATAATGTAACGATCTCTGCTTTCTGAAAAATATGTTTAGCGCTTTGTAATAATAGCAGTTGCTCCGCTGATGTTTTTTGTAATCGGGCAAAATTGCTGATCCGGTTGTCACTATGCAAGCTGCTGTTTTGAATATGGCTATGCAGTGTCATTCCCTCCAGGCTAGTGCAACGGCTGAGTGCAACATATACCTGCCCTGGCGCAAATGCATCACCGGCATCAATAATGGCTTTTTCAAAAGTGAGTCCCTGGCTTTTGTGAATGGTAATGGCCCAGGCAAGCCGCAAAGGAAACTGGCTGAAAGAGCCCAGTTCATTTTCTTCAATGTGGTTAGTGGTTTTATCAACGGAATACCGGATGTTTTTCCAGGTTTCTTTTCTTACTTCAATAGGAACAGTATAGCCATTGCAAAGCACCATTATTTTTTCAGCTTCCAGTTTTGTTACAACACCAATTTTACCATTGTAATACCGGCGAACTTTCTCCACATCATTTTTAATAAACATTACCTGTGCCCCAACTTTTAGTTGCAGTTCCACATCTGCCGGATAAGCCTTTTCGTTAAAGTCGCCGATTACAGCAGCTTTGTAAGAAAATGGTTTTTCCTTTAATTCGTTTAATGCCTTAAAGTTGATGCTGTCTGCCTTAATGTTGTGCGTTGTTAGTGTAATAAAGCCTTCTTCTTTAGGCGGATTAAATGTTGGATGATAGCGGCTATGCAGTAAATCAAAAGCCGACGTGTCCATTTCATTGTTGCGTACTTTGTTAAGTAAAGCAACAAACCGTTCATCTTTTTGACGATAAATTTTATTGAGTTCCACATAAACCGGCGGTTGACTTTCTATTACCTGGCTATTAAAAAAATAAGGACTTTTATAATACGGCGAAAGCAATTGCCACTCTTCTTCTTTAGCCACAGGAGGTAGTTGGTGCATATCCCCAATCAACAAAACCTGCACGCCACCAAAGGGTTGCGAATGTCTGCTGCGAACGTGCCTGAGTACGGTATCAATTGCATCGAGTACATCACAACGCACCATACTAATTTCATCAATAATCAACAGTTCCAGTTGTTGCATTACTTCTCTTCTGTCGTTGGTAAGCCGGAGTTTTCCGATGAGGCTGTGTTTATCTGTAACATTCTCGTTATTACCAAAACCACGGCTCTCCGGAATAAAAGGCGTAAAAGGCAATTGAAAAAACGAATGAATGGTAGTTCCTCCTGCATTGATAGCTGCAACACCGGTAGGCGCTACAATAGCGGTATTTTTCTTTTCATTTTCCTTGCAATATTTTAAAAAAGTTGTTTTGCCTGTACCCGCTTTGCCGGTTAAAAAAATAGAGGCATTTGTATAATTCACAAAGTCTGCCGCCAATTGAAAAGAAGCATTGGTTGTATCAGTAATGGTTGCCACAGTTTGCATGATTTAGTAATTGAAGAAAGTTGCCGCTAATTAAACGAATTTACACGAATTGATTTTTTGATTGAATGATTTATGCTTTTAGAACCAGAGTTATATTAAGAATAAATTGACGTGTCGATTTTTGATTGGTGAAATATTGACCATTGACCATTCACACTTAACTTAAAACTAGTCTTTTGTATTCTAATGACGAGCTCCCGAAGTTTATAATGATGCCAGGTTTGCAACCAGAAACTTTAAGGTAGTTGATTGTTTGTGCTGTCGTATCAGAAGAGATTCCTTCTTTGTTAGCCTTTATCTCAACAATAATTTTATCCATCAAAATAAAATCAGCTATAAATTGATGTTTTAAAATAGCGCCTTTATATTGTATGTTGAAAGCCTTCTCTCTTTCAAAAAGAATTTGCTCGTTTTTAAAATTATAACACATTGCATCTTTATAAACTACTTCTAAAAATCCGTGACTAAGTTGCCGGTGTATCTCCATACAAACACCAACAATTTTATATGTTTCTTCTTTATAAATTATTTCGTCCATAATAATGGGTTAAATTGGAAAAACAATTCGTGTAAATTGGCGCAATTAGTGGCAAACAAAAAAGGATTGCACCCAATCAAAAGCATATTTGCTTTTTTCATGAATACAATCCTTGTTAAACAAACTACGCCACTGCTTTGCTACCCAACAGCAACAACTCATTTACCTGCACTTCACTCACATATTTCTTGTTACCATCTTTATCGGTGTAACTTCTGTTGGTGAGCTTTCCCTCAATTACTACTTCGGTACCTTTTAGCAACAATTTTTCTGCCAGCTCGGCTACCTTTCCCCAGGCTACCAGGTTGTGCCAGGTTGTTTCAGTTACTTTTTCACCTTTGGCGTTGCGGTAGCTTTCGTTGGTAGCGATGCTGAACCGGGCTAATTTTTTTCCACTCTCAGTATTTTTAATTTCTACTGCGTTTCCTACGTTGCCAATTAACTGGACTTTGTTTTTTAATGCGTACATGGTTTTAAATTTTTAAATTGTTAAGCCCTTCCTTTTTTACTCCCCTTCAGGGGATATGGGGGCAAGGGCAATTTGTTATCTCAATCAACCTGCAAGGCGCCATTGCCGATTGACAACACAAAGATGCATTTGTATAAAAGCGGTAGTCGGTTTTTATACGTTTGCTTTCGGATATAGCCGTTTATAAACGTTTGTACTTATAAATATTTGTTGTATCTTATCTTCTTAAACTCAATACTGTATTATGTTAGCAGCCTTTACACCTAAACCTTGCCTTGCTTGTAATAAACCTGTAAAAGGAAGGGCAGATAAAAAATTTTGTGATGATTATTGTAGAAACGCTTATAACAATCAGCTAAAAGCGGACAGCAACAAACTGGTAACCAACATTAATAATGCATTAAAAAAGAACCGGCGGATATTAGAAGACCTATTGCCGCCATCAGAAGAAATGGCCAAAGCCAATAGAGAAAAACTGCAGGCCAAAGGATTTAATTTTAAATACATCACTCATACCTATGCCAACAAAAAAGGCAATGTTTACTTCTTTTGTTATGAATATGGTTATCTGCCGCTCGATAATGATTGGTATTTGATTGTGAAAAGAAAAGAATAGGAGAGAGTTGTAATTATATTTTCGATAAATATGGGGACTAATTTCCGGCTCAAAAAAATATGCCTGATTTAAACCCTTAACTTTAACCAGCCGAAAGCTAACTATCAGTCCCCTATATTATCAGCAGGAAAATTTTAATAACCACCACATGTCTTCACTAGTACACTCTTACCAAATTGCAGAAAGCATAGACCTGAAGCAGTTTAAAACAGCCTTTACTGCAGCAATTTATCAGGCAGATAACGATGAGTTATTTTATGAAATTGAAGAAGATAAATTACTTTACGTTTTTAAATATGGCATTGTTTGTTTTTGTAATTACAATGAAACAGAGATGACCTCTTTCATACAATTAATTAAGCCTTATTGTAAAAACCTGTTAGATGAAAGACTGAGCGAAGAGTTTGAAATAGAAACGAATAGTGCCCGGATGAAATTTGGATACAACAAGATAGAGATTGTAAATCCGGATACAGAAATGCTTCGTTTAATAATGCTCAATGTGTCTCAATCGGTAGCACTCGATCATTACTCAAGGCAAACAGATATTTTGCTGGAAGAAACCAACCGGCACACACAAAAACTGGAGTTTAAAGGGAGTCTTGATTTATCCGGCATCAATCTAAAAAAATACATTGGCCGTACACTCAACCTCAAAAATCGAATTGCGGAGAATCTTTACATATTCGATTCGCCGGAAGAAACCTGGGAAGACGAGAACCTGAACAAATTAGACATCGGCCTTAAAAAAACTTTTGATCTACAGACAAGGTTCAGAGATATCTCTGAGGGATTACAAATTGTAAAAGAAAACCTGGAACTTTTTAAAGATTTACTACAATACCGAAACAGCACCCAGTTGGAGTGGATAATTATCATTCTTATTTTAGTAGAAGTAATCAATCTTTTTGTTGAAAAGATTATTCATTAAACCCGGTAATTTGTTTTTTCCTAAAACGAAATTTCGGATAAAAAAATTATCATGCTTCCTTGTTTATTCTACGGCGATACAAAACCTGTTACACAATATTATCGCCTAACAAAAATGCTGTATTTTGCAGTACATTAACAGGCGCATGAATTAGAACTTAATAATTTTTATGACCCCAACTGCATTACTACTATGAAACTTTCGTGGCAAATATAATTTTGTTATTAATCTTTTTTTGTAAAAAGGATTAATAATCATCCCGGTAGCTATCGGCTCTTGTACTTTTTGTTCAACATTTAGCAAAGTACATCAACCAAACTAAATCACTACACATTAATAACCTGCATACATCTACAAAACCACTAACCAGCTAATATGAAAAAACTATTAAAATTTATCCTCCGTACTTTTCTTTTTCTAATTGTTTTAATTGGTATCATTACCGCTTTTCATGCCTACAAGTTTACCCACTTTTATGATATAGGGCAGGTTGTTATCAAAAAAAACCAGGATAAAACCTCCTGGGATAAAACCAGTGAAATACTCTTTGGCATCAACACCATCAAGCAAAAAAATATTATAGCCGACTCAGCATTTGAAACAGTTTACATCACTACCAAAGACAAAATAAAACTGCAGGGTTGGTATCTAAAAACCAACAATGCACCCAAAGGGACGGTGATATTGTTTCATGGCCATGGCAGTAAAAAATCATCGGTATTAGAGGAGGCGGCTGGCTTCAGGCAAATGGGTTATAATACATTTCTGTTAGATTTTAGGGCTCATGGAAACAGCGGCGGAAATACTACTACAATAGGTTATTACGAATCGGAAGATGTAAAACTTGCGTATGATTTTATAAAAGATAAAGGCGAGAAAAATATTGTGTTGTGGGGTATATCAATGGGAGCAGCTACCATTTCCAAAGCAATGAATGATTATCCTTTGCAACCATCGAAAGTAATTTTAGAAATGCCTTTTGCATCTATACTACAGGCTGCAGAAGGCAGGATAAAAATGATGGGTTTGCCGGGTCAGCCATTGGCAACTTTCATTACTTTCTGGGGTGGAACATTGCATGGGTTCTGGGCCTTTAACATGAAGCCATCAGAATATGTAAAAAAAATAAATGTTCCTACCTTATTGCAATGGGGCAGAAAAGATCCAAGGGTTCAACAAGCTGAAACCGATGCCATTTACAACAACCTGCCTGCTAAAAAAGAATTGGTAGTATATGAAACCGCCGGACATGAATCTTTGTGTGAGAAAGAACATGCAAAATGGATGACAACAGTTAGCAACTTTTTAGCCAATTAATATTCAATGATGCACCCTAAAAACATTTCTATTAACGATTACTCTTATCATTTACCGGATGAAAGAATTGCTGCTTTTCCTTTAAAGGAAAGGGATGCATCCAAACTATTGGTTTATAAAGAAGGGATAATTGAAGAAGATGTCTACAAAAATATTGCACAATATATCCCCGCCAACAGCCTGCTTGTTTTTAATAATACCAAAGTAATACAAGCCCGTATTTTGTTTCAAAAACAAACCGGTGGGGTAATAGAAATTTTTTGCCTGGAGCCATACGAAACCAACAATGAGTATAGTGTAGTGATGGGTAAAAAAGTATCCGTCAAATGGAAATGCATGATTGGCGGTGCTGGTAAATGGAAAGGAGGCAGTTTACATAAAGAAATAACAGCAGCTGAAAATCCTTTAGAAAACATACCGCTAACACTTACTGCAACCCTGGTTGAAAAACTATCGGATGCTTATGTAGTTGAGCTTTCGTGGCAACCCAACGAGTACAGTTTTGCTGAAGTGCTGGGGATATTTGGAGATATTCCTTTACCACCCTACATAAAAAGAAAACCGGAAACAACCGATAAAGAGCGCTATCAAACTATTTATGCAAAACACGAAGGCAGTGTAGCTGCCCCAACCGCAGGACTGCATTTTACTTCCGAAATATTCGACTCATTTCAAAAAAAGCATATTGAAAAGGCTTATGTTACCCTTCATGTAGGGGCAGGTACTTTTAAGCCAGTAAAAGCCAGCAACATGCAGGGTCACGAAATGCACAGCGAATGGATGGACGTTTCCATCGAAACGATTGAGCAGTTTATCAGCCATGCAAATAAAACCATAATTGCAGTAGGTACAACTTCATTGCGAACCATTGAAAGCCTTTATTGGATGGGGGTAAAAACAATTCTTTATCCTGAAAGTACTTCAGCCGAATTACAAATTTATCAATGGGATGTGTATGACGCACCTTTGAGTAAAACAAATCATAGCAGAGAAGAAGTATTGAAGGCTTTGCTGCAATGGATGAAAAAAAATAAGCAACATAGGATACTGAGTCCTACTCAAATTTTAATTGCTCCTGGTTATCAATTTAAAATTGCCAAGGCCATTGTCACCAATTTTCATCAGCCACAATCTACACTATTATTATTGGTAGCTGCTATTGCAGGAAATGATTGGAGGAAGCTATACGACTACGCCATGGAAAATGATTTCCGCTTTTTGAGTTATGGAGATGGTAGTTTGGTTTTTATCCCTGATCTACCATCCCCTGAAGGGGTGACAAAATTTGGTTGATATAGAGTTGCGCTCAATTTCACCAACACTTACACAATGATACCAACTAATATTAATCGGTTTAGTAGAATCTCTTAAAAAAACCATGAGTCTTTACTATTATCTCATTTAGATTGTTTACGAAATAGGCAAACCCTAACTACAACTCCCCTTTAGGGGATGGGGGCAATCCCTTTAGGGGACGGGGGGTACACTTCACTTTACTGCTGTATTGTAACCACCGTACCAACCGGTATATAACTAAACAAATCTTTCATCTCTGTATATTTTACAGATACACATCCATCTGTCCAGTTATAAAAGTTATCAATGGTCCATTCTTCCTCGGGCCTTGTGGCATGAATGGCAATACCGGCGCCTATTTTAGCAGTTTTCGAAATTATGCCTTTTCGTTTACGATCATTAAACCTTTCGATGCTGGTTTGGGTGGGATAATCTAACAACAGTTCCGGCCCCCACTTATTGTGTATTTTTTTCAGGATGATTTTAAAACTTCCGTTGGGGGTTTTTCTATCGCCCTCTTTCATTTTATCGCCCAAATCCTTACTGCCAAAAACAATGGGATAGGTAGCATACCAGCCTTCTTCGTCATACACCTTCAACTCGTAGTCACTTTTATCAATAATAATGTAATAGGGACTTTCTTCTGCCGGCGGTAATACCTTTTTCACTTTTACAGAAGTGGTGTCTTTTTTAGCACTCCGCTTTTTATTGCGATCGGGTGCCACAAAAGAAACTGTAAGCAGAAGGATGCCAAAACATGCAATAGAGTAAAAAACAGCTTTTTTCATAACGGAAATTATGGATTACCGTTATTCAAACGTTGTGCCATACAAAAATATTTTACCCATTGTAAAAAGCTTAACTAAAAATTAGTCAAAGAGTAGAAATAACAGAAGTTAATGCACAAAAAAGCAGGCTAAACAGGCCTGCTTTTCTAATAAAAATTTTAAAACGATTACCAGTTACTCAATCGTATACCCAAAGTATAAGGCCGCATATCCAGGCCTTTTCTATAAAAACTGGTGGGAGAATAGGAACCATATAATCTTACAGGGCCTAAGCCGATTTCGCCGATATAAGAAAACTTAAATTGTTCCAAACCCAGTCCGTTCTCTGCTTTCTGTTTGCCCCTCGGTCCACTTATTTGTTTGTTACGCTCATTGTATAGAAAACCACCACTTACCCCTACACTTATACTGAACCCCTTATTTTGGTTTACAGGATTGGTACAAAAGTTTATCATCAACGGTACAGTAACATAATCTGCCCCCAATTTGTTTTTTGAAAAAGAAACAGAATCCCTGAAAACAGTTGGAGCCGGTGTCTGTCCTGTTACAAACGGATTTTCTTTGCGGTAGCTGATGTTCGAATTGTACCTGTAATTGTTAAGCTCTATGCCAAGGCCATATTTTAAGTTTACATGATGCTGTATAAGATTTAATCGCTGCATAAAAAACCAAATGTTTACGTTCAGGCTTTTAGTTACATTGAGATTAAAATCGTTGGCACCTAAAGGGGCGGCACCAGCCCTGTTGTACAAATAGCCTCCGGTATTGCTGTAGTTGGTACGATCTACATAATTGGAAAAACCCAGGTCTACAATTAACCAGTTGGTGCTAACATTTTTGGGCTGTTTTCTCTCTTGTTTTGTAACTGAAATATTGGTACTGCTGTGATGTTCACTGCCGTTATTTTTATTAATAATTATAATATTACCAATCCGAATAGTATCATTATCATTTTTAGCAGATAGGGTGCTGTCAGACTGTGCGTTTGTGCTGGTAACATAGCATAGGAATGCCAGTAGAGTAAATAGCTGTTTCATGTTGTTTAGTTTAAATTTTTATTGAATTGCAAAAGAGAGGTTGGCAATCTTAAAATTATTATTGCCACTGGGTTGGGTATTTGTTTTTCTTTGTACTACACGCTTTACTTTTTTAAAAAAGCCACCAATTTTTGTTTTTTGGGTTTCTTCTTCGTTGTCATCAAAGCCATAGCTAATTGTATTTTTTTCAAGATCGTCATTGGTAATGGAAGCATTGCTTGCATACACATTCCTGCTAACCGGAATCTCATTGGAAGCATCGCTTTTATTAAGTTGCGCTTCTTTAGGTAATACGGTTGCAATGGTAGTATTGTTACGCTGGATATTGTTAATAATTTCTAAAGATGGCTCTGGCAAATGATTGGAAGGCTTTTCATTTACCTTTTCATTTTGCTGGATGGCAAAGGTTTCTTTTGTATTGGCCTTATTAACAACCGGAATTTTTATAATATTGGGAGTGGTAGTATTTTTAGAATCATCGATAGTTGTTGCGCTGTTTGTTTCGGCAATTTCCTCATCAGTTTTTGTAACAACAAATGAATCATTTTGGGGCTTTACAATTGCCGGGATTTTTTTATTATTGTCAGGAATCACCAGTTTATTTGTGGCCGCTGTTTCTATGGTAGCCACTCTGTTGTTATTAAAATAAACAAGGGCACCCCACAAGCCAAATCCTATCAAAACGGCGGCAGCAGCCATTCTCCACCAGCGGATAGAAATCACCCTTCCGTTAGCTGCTTGTTTATAAAGCAATTCTTTATCTTCAAAAACAATGTTGCTATCTGCCGTAATTTTAGTTAGTTGTAAAATATCCCATTCCTGTTTGCAGGCATCATCCTGATTAATTATGGAGGTGATATTTTTTACCTCCGCTTTGTTGAGTTCTTTATCCAGCAGCAGCAATAACTTTTCCTGCATTTCATCTGTAACCGCAGGTTTTTTTAGCAAACTATCTTTGCCAGCAAATGAAATGGCTTCCGGTACAACAACACTTTCTTGAAACATCGCCAACTCTTCTTTAAGGTCGGGATTTTGTTGAACAAAAACATCCACAGCATTTTTCTCCTGCACAGATAACTCATTATCTATGTACAGTATAAAAAATGTTTCGTAATTATTTCGGTTAATATTCATTTTATATTTTGACGATTTTCTCCAACCTTCCTGATATTGGGTGAAATGGATTAAATAATATTTTCTGGTTTTACAATATACGCTCTCAGCTGCAACCTTGCCCTATGTAAATATACTTTTACCTGGCTTTCACTTAGTCCGGTTATTTGCCCAATCTCTTCATAACTGTAACCCTCATAATCTTTAAGCATTACCAAACTTTTTTGCGTTTCATTCAACCTGTTTAAGGCCTCATTCAATACTTTTTTAGAGTCGTGCTGCTGGTGGTTACTGATTTTTGTATTATCCGTAAACGTTTCCTGTAGTATCACTCTTTTGTTTTTTCTGATGTGATCAATCATTTGATTATAAGCCACTGTAAATAAAAAACTTTTGCATTTGATGTAATCAACGGTATGCCTTCTGACCCACATTTTTTCAAAAGCGCTCTGCACTATATCTCTAGCATCTTCTTCATGCCTTAAATTTTTAAGGATAAAGCGATACACATTATCTGCATACATGGTTACACAATGATTGTATTCTTTCTCAGTCATACAGTTTTTTAACAGCTGGTATTGTAATTATGTTAATTTAAGTTTAGTTAGTACGATCAATAAAAGCAAAAGTTACAAAAAAGTATAAATAAATTATCCTTCTAATGGAAGCATGGTAAAGGAAACGATATTCCATGGAGAAGAAGTTTTGGCGCCACTGCATTGCCGGCTACATTTTAAAGGAACTTTTTTAGCAGGCTCTTTGTTAATATTATCGCTTTGATAAGATGTAAATACCAACAGACCTATGGAACTACAGGTAAATAATAATAAAATAGAAGCTGATTTTTTTATTGGCATGGGGGCAGTTTTTTTCGGTAAGACGAAAATAAAATTAAAAAGTTACAGGTGTAAATGAAAGGGTGTTAAAATTGGTACAAAAACAAGTTGCTACAATCAGCAGCCGGTTAACTATTTTTGCAGGTCTTAATTATATATATGAACAACAATTTTGTACAAAGGGTAGGAACCGAATTAGCCGAAATAAAGACAGCAGGGCTTCTAAAAACTGAGCGTATAATTAACAGCGAACAGGGAGCTGAAATTATCGTTGGTGGAAAAAACCTGTTAAACTTTTGTGCCAATAATTACCTCGGTCTTTCTTCTCACCCCAAGGTGGTAGCGGCTGCCAAAAAATACATTGACCTGCGTGGCTTTGGAATGAGTAGTGTTCGTTTTATTTGCGGCACACAGGATATACACAAGGAGTTAGAGCAAAAACTTTCTACGTTTCTTGGTACAGAAGATACCATTTTATATGCCGCTGCATTTGATGCCAATGGTGGTTTATTTGAACCATTGTTTAATGAAGAAGATGCCATCATCAGTGATGCATTGAACCATGCAAGTATCATTGACGGCATTCGGTTGTGCAAGGCGCAACGCTATCGTTACGAGCACAATAATATGGCCGACCTTGAAAACAAATTAAAGGAATCGGCCCACCTGCGTAACAGGATTATTGCTACGGACGGCAGCTTTAGTATGGATGGCACCATTGCCCAATTGGATAAAATTTGCGACCTCGCCGATAAATACGATGCCATCGTAATGGTGGATGAATGTCACTCATCAGGCTTCCTGGGAAAAACAGGAAGGGGTACACATGAGTATAGAAATGTGATGGGAAGAGTAGATATAATAACAGGTACACTTGGCAAAGCACTCGGTGGTGCAAGTGGTGGTTTTACATCTGGCAAAAAAGAAATTATAGAAATGTTGCGCCAGCGAAGCAGGCCCTATCTTTTCTCCAACACTGTGGCGCCGAGTATTGTTGGAGCTTCAATTGTTGTATTGGATTTACTGAGTCAGTCCACAGACCTGAGGGATAAACTGGAATTTAATACCAGCTACTTCCGCACTAAAATGACCGCAGCAGGGTTCGATATAAAACAAGGCGTTCATCCCATAGTTCCCATTATGCTATACGATGCTGTACTGGCTCAAAATTTTGCAGCTAAATTATTAGAGGAAGGTATTTATGTAATCGGATTTTTCTTTCCGGTAGTAGCCAAAGGGCAGGCCCGGATAAGAGTACAGCTAAGTGCTGCTCATGATGTTCAGCAGTTGGATAAGGCAATTGCAGCATTTACAAAAGTAGGGAACGAATTGGGTGTGTTGCACTCATAAACAAAAGAGTAGTTATAGACTATAACAACTTAGATTGCCGCTTACATAGCTGCTATTTTAAAAGAAATAAATATGACTACAACGGAACAAACATTTATAGCTAAAAGCACCATTAAGTCTGCAGACATTGAGCATCGGCGCAAAATAAATTTCAATATAAAACAATACAACAACAAGGTACCTGAAGGCAAACAACAATTTCCGGATTTACACCTTGCGAGAGAAAGAGCCAAAAATATAAAATGGCGTGCCATTGAAACGCTGGACCAGCAACTGGAAGAATTTGAACTCAACTTTACCAAACGGGGCGGTAAAGTAATTTGGGCAGAAGATGCTGCTCAGGCCATTGAGGCGATTATGCAGATTTGTAAAGACAGAAACTGCAAAACACTGGTTAAAAGCAAAAGCATGGTGACAGAAGAAATACACCTGAATGAGGCGATGGAAAAAAATGGTATTGAAAGTATTGAAACCGATTTGGGAGAATACATTCAACAATTAGATGGCGAAGCGCCTTATCACATTGTAACGCCGGCAATGCACAAAAGCAAGGAAGATGTGGCTAAATTATTTGCTGAAAAATTAGGCACAGCACCCAATCTTACCCCGCAACAACTTACGCTGGTAGCCAGGGATATTTTACGAACAAAATATGTAAATGCAGAAGTGGGTGTTACCGGCGCCAACTTTATCATTAGCGATATTGGTGCAGTTGCGGTTACAGAAAATGAAGGCAATGCAAGGTTGAGTTGTGCATTTCCTAAAACGCATATTGTTGTTGTTGGGATAGAAAAAGTAATTCCTTCTTTAACTGATCTTGCTCTCTTTTGGCCATTACTTTCTACCTATGGCACCGGGCAGCAAATGACAGTTTATAACAGCATTATTGCTGGTCCGAGACAGGCGGGAGAAACGGATGGCCCGGAAGAAATGTTTGTAATATTATTAGACAATAACCGCACCCATATTTTAAAGGATCCCATACAAAGAGAAAGTTTGTATTGCATCCGTTGCGGAGCATGCCTTAATGCATGCCCGGTGTATAAAAATATTGGTGGTCATGCATATGGTGCAACTTATAGCGGCCCCATTGGAAGTGTAATTACGCCCCATCTTTCGGGGTTGGAAGAAAACAAACATTTAAGTTATGCGTCTTCTTTATGCGGCGCCTGTACCGATGCCTGTGCTGTAAAAATTAACCTGCACCAGTTGCTGCTGGAAAACCGCTACCAATCGGTACAACAGGACTTGCCTTCGTTTCCTGAAAAGATGGCCTGGAAGCTATGGAAGTTGGCAAGCCTTAAAAGAAGCATGATGAACATGGGTAATGGATCAATAAAAAACAAAGTAGTTAACGGTTTATTTACAGGCTGGACAAAACAAAGAAGTGACCTTGAGTTTAGTAAAAAAACATTCAATGAAATGTGGAAAGAACGATACAAACATTAAATTTAAAACCGTTTAATTTACTGGAATACATTTGTTTTTTATAGCAACATCGTGGGGTTTATATTCAGGAGCTAGGTATCTCTCTTTCACCAATTAATAAGCATACGCCCAACTCAACCCCCCCTATTACACGTTTAAAAAACTGTGAATGAAACTATAAAAAAACCCAGCTAATAATTAACTGGGTTTTTGTTTTTATACGTATCAAGTTGCACTAGTTTCTGTCTCTGTTATTGTGTTTTTTGCGGAAAATTTCCCGATTTAAATGTTTCTTGTCATGACGAATCTCTTTCCTTTCTTGCTTTGATATAACTCCATCAGCCTTGGCTTCTTTTGCATCTTGCCTGATATCTTTTTGGTCTCTGCGTAAGTTGACTGCTTCTGCTTTTGTAAGCTCACCACTTTTTACTCCTTGTTTAATACGTTGATGCCGGGTTGGTGCATTGGGCGCCACTTGTGCATATGTGTTGCTTATTGATAAGGCCATTATAATGGCAGCTGCTGCTACAAATTTAATTTTCATGATTTTAGTTTTTGTTGATTAATTGTTGTTGTTGCGTATTGTAATTTTTTATTCACCGGTTACAATATTACAGACGAGGTACTTGCTAATAAGTTTAATTACAGGCAACAATTATTTTAAAAAATTATATAGAAATGATGTTAAAACTTTTTCGATGGTAGTTGCATAAACCATTTACCTCGATGGCGTTTCTATGGATAAGGCTGCCATACCCTTTATTCTTGTTCCATCCGTAATGGGGAAATTGTTGGTGCAGTTGTAACATATAATCATCCCGGTAGGTTTTGGCCAAAATACTGGCAGCAGCTATCGAAGCATATTTACCATCTCCTTTTACAATGCATTGATGAATGATTTTTTTGTAGGGTTTAAATCGGTTGCCATCTATCAATAATATTTCCGGCAAAATAGTTAGTTGATCAATTGCCAGGTGCATGGCTAAAAAAGAAGCCTGTAAAATATTTACCTGGTCAATGGTATTATTATCTACAGCAGCAACGGCAAATGCAATACTTTCTTTTTCAATAATGGGTCTAAGCAAATCTCTTTGCGCTGCAGTAAGTTTTTTACTGTCATTTAATAACGGGTGAAAAAAATCTCCTGGCAAAATTACTGCAGCTGCATATACAGGTCCGGCATAGCATCCACGGCCAGCTTCATCCAAACCAGCTTCTGTTAAATGTTCCTGAAAAAAAGGTAGTAGCATATTCGTTTAACAAATATCATCTAATCCGTGTTATTATACATCATTCTTGTTTCATCAAAAATTGCTTTATTAATTTTGCATCCGCTATGATAAATACGATAAATGAAAAGTCAAAAAGACAGGTAGCCAATTGGTTGTTGCTAGGCGTGGCTATGATTGTAGTACAGGTTTTACTGGGAGGCATTACCCGGCTTACGGAATCGGGGCTATCTATTACAGAATGGAAACCCATTACTGGTACCCTGCCGCCTATGAACAACATTGCCTGGCAGGCAGAGTTTGATAAATATAAAGGAACCGACCAGTTTAAATATGTACACCAGAGTTTCTCATTGGGTGATTTTAAATTTATTTTTTTCTGGGAGTGGTTTCACCGGCTGTGGGCCAGAGTAATGGGCATGGTATTTTTAATTGGCTTTATCTATTTTTTAGCAACCAAAAAGTTTAGAAAAGAAATGATAGCGCCGATGATTACTCTTTTCTTTTTAGGCGCTATGCAGGGTGGCATTGGCTGGCTGATGGTAAAAAGCGGGCTGGTTCCGGAAAAATACTTTGTAGGGCATATTGAACTTACCACCCATTTAATGGCGGCGCTGTTACTGTTATCGTATACGCTGTGGTTTGCATTAAAACTAAAAGTTCCGGAACGACAGTTAATCACCCATGCCCCGTTGCAAAAGTTTTTACTGGTAATTACTACTGTACTTTTTTTCCAGTTGATATACGGAGGATTTATGGCGGGTATAAAGGCAGCAGTGGTAGCACCAACCTGGCCAACCATTAATGGTTATTGGATACCCGCTTCTATGGGAGAAATGTCTCCTGTAATAAAAAACATTTTGTACAATCCAATCAGTCTCCATTTTATACATCGTGGCCTTGCTTACCTGCTTTTTGTATTGGTAATTGCCTGGTGGTATCAATCAAAAGCAATTAAAAGTTCCACTTTATTCAACAGCTTGCGATCAGTTTTATTGGTGCTGTTAACAGTTCAGGTATTGTTGGGAATACTAACCGTATTGAACGCTACTTATACCAATCGCCTGGTATGGCTGGGTGTAAGTCACCAATTTACAGGTATGTTGCTGGTGATTGTAATCACCGGTTTGTTGTTTGTTGTAAGAAGAAAACCATCAATTGCATAACAACTAACCTCAAAGGCAGTAGCTAAGACAATATTCCTGAATTTTTTCGTTGTACATTTAGATAAACGAAATGAATGTTGCAGCTGCTAAAAAATATATTCTATTCTTTTCCTGTACAGCTGTTGCTGCTGCATTTTAGAAAGTACCAGGTGCTGTTGATATTCTGGCTGTTTTTAGCCAGTACAGTTAACAGCGGATTTTTAAAAAGTTATGGGGCAGATTCTTTGTTTTTTGTACCCGAGTACCTGGGTAAAGTAAATGCCCTGAGTGCCGCTTTAGTGGGTATTGGAGTGGGCGTTTTTTTTATGAGCTGGAACATTACCACCTTTATTTTACACACCAAGCGGTTTAAATTTTTAGCGGCCACTTCTAAGCCGTTTTTAAAATATTGCATTAATAATTCCCTGTTACCACTGTTTTTCTTAATTTTTTATTTGATTAAATCTTTCAACTTCAATTTTAATAAGGAGTTGCTAAGTACCGGGGAGGAGGGTTTATTAATAATTGGTTTTTTGGGCGGATTTTTTTTATTACTGTTTTTTTCTTTTGCTTTTTTCTTTGGGGCAGACAGGCATATTTTAAAAACGATTGCCCCTGTTATTGCCAACCGGCAACATTTTAAAAAGAATTTTGATCCGGCAAAAAATCCGCAACAAGATGGCTTTGGTATGAAGGTAGGTTACTATTTCAGCGTTCTTTTCCGTTTACGCAAAGCCAGGAATGTATCGCATTACAGCGAGGATTTTTTAGATGCCATTTTTAAGCGCCATCATTTTGCAGCCATGGTCGGTATTGTATTGGCTTTTGTTTTTTTAATTACAGCGGGCTTTTTTTTAGATCTTAAATTTTTCCAGGTACCTGCAGCTGTCAGTATCACCATTTTTTTTGCTATAATGGTGGCTGTGATTGGAGCACTCACTTATTTTTTAGAAAGCTGGAGTGTGCTTTTTATTATTGTATTACTTGCTGTGGTTAATGTATTATATGAAGCTGAAGTTATTGATCCAAGGAACAAAGCATATGGCCTTAATTACAATAATAAAACCGAAAGACCGGCCTACAATAAACAAACGTTACAGCAGTTGTGCATTCCTTCAAATATTGAAAAAGACAAGACCAATATGCTTGCCATTTTAAACAATTGGAAAAACAAACAGCTTACTGAAAAACCAACAATTGTGTTTATTAATGTGAGTGGTGGCGGCTTGCGCAGTGCAACCTTTGTGATGAATATGCTGCAACAGATAGACAGTGTTACAAAGGGGAAACTGATGCAACAAACTTTTTTAATTAGTGGTGCCAGCGGCGGTATGTTATCGGCCACTTATTATCGTGAGTTGTACCGACGCAAAATGAATGGCGATGCTATACAGTTGAATAACCCTCAATACATAAATGATATTACACAAGATCTGCTGAACCCTGTATTCACCTCTATGGTAAGCCGGGATCTTTTTTCTCCTGCACAAAAATTTACAGTAGGTCCATATAGTTACATTAAAGACAGAGGTTATGCTTTTGAACAAAAGCTAAATGAAAATGCCAATAGTATGTTGGGCAGCACCATCAGCGATTATGCTGCCGATGAAAGAGCCGCTAAACTGCCATTGATGATTTATAATTCTGTTATTTCGAGAGATGGCCGTAAAATGATGATTAGCACACAGCCACTTAGTTTTATGATGAAGCCGGTGCTATTTCAAAAAGATTCAGCTTTTAGTCCGGATGCAGTGGATTTTGCAGCGTTGCTGGCAAAGCAAAATCCACTCAATATGCGGCTGCTTACTGCCATGCGGATGAATGCCACTTTCCCTTACGTATTACCCAATGTGTGGCTTCCTACTAATCCAATCATTGATGTAATGGATGCAGGTCTCAGGGATAATTTTGGCCAGGAAACTACGCTTCGGTTTATTGATAATTTTAAAGAATGGATTGCTGCCAATACATCGGGAGTAATAGTGTTGCAGTTGAGAGACAGGGTTAATGACAACTGGCAGCAGCCCCTTGAAACAGGTTCTATTACAGATTTAATTCTAAAGCCTGCCACCATGTTGCAGCACAACTGGTATAAGTTGCAGGATTATTTTCAAACAGATCAATACAGTTACCTCAATGATGCTAATGGACTTGCTATGCATCGCCTCACATTTATGTATGTGCCCGCAAGGGAAGAAAAAACTGCGGCGCTAAATTTTCATTTAACCGCCGCAGAAAAAAAAGATGTGATTGCTTCTTTTAACACAGTTTACAACCAGGCGTTGTTAAAAGAATTTGTTTCACTTATAAAGTAGGCGAAAACTATTTGCTAAAAAATTTTATCCTGCATTTCAGTTGCATCCTTAATTAATAGTTCATCAAAAACCATTTCCTTATTCTGAAGCGCTTCTCTAAGCACATCATTAATGGTAACAATTCCCTTGAATTGTTTGTCATTAAATACGATGAGATAACGGGTTTTATGACTATTTAGCATTTCCATACAATCCTCAACGGTATCTTGCATACCAACAGTGGGAAGCGATATACTCATCACTTCCTTTACCGCACAGGTATCACTATGCAATCCTTTTAAAATAACATTGCGGCTATAATCTCTTTCAGAAAATATTCCGGCAAAATCATCTCCTTGCATAACTACCAGGTAACTTAGGTTTACCGAATTCATTAGATGCAACGCTTCTATTACTTTGGCATCGGCTTGAATAACATTAAAAGCCGGGGGCTTGTGTTGTAAAATATTGGCTACAGAGCGCATGTTAAAAAGTATTTACTTGTTGTTAAATTTTTAGAAAGTTACGATGTTTTAACGATTTATTTAACGCATATTAATTATTCAATCGGGCACCCAAAAACATTATTGTATTTTGTATAACTATTGAAACCGTTGCTGGTTCATTATCTTATATCTCAATACAAATACTTATTGGAGAATTGTTTTTAAAGGTGTTTAAATCTCTTAAAATGCAATGTTTTTTTGGAGGATAAAACTTGGTTATAAATTCGTTTCTATCAGAACCAGGGAGCTTTTTTTGAATATAAAAGATTGATTGGAAGTGGAGATGTATTTTATACAATTAAAATATTGCCCTATTTGGTGCCTATTCATTCGACTGTTGGTCAAAAATTGCCTTTACGCTTATTCCTGAAGCAACTTAAAAGCCCTTGGTATAACCTGGATGGAAAATTTTGATGCGGTATCCACAGGGTCACCATCTATGTGCAGGGGTGCATTACCTGTATTATTTATCACAAGCCGGGGTGTTTGAAAATACAATACATCTTTTTTATGGAAGGAGCCTTCATTGTACTCTGCTATTTCGCCATTTTTTATTTGCTTTAAAATTGCCCAAAGCAATTTAAGCTTGCTCATTTTTTTTACAATCACAATATCAAGCAATCCATCACTCAGATTGGCTTTGGGAGCAATGGTAAACTGATTACCAAACTGGTTGCTATTGGCAATACTAATAAAATAGGCATCTACATTAAATCGCTGGTTTTTATTAATTATTTCAAACTGGTAGGGTTTGGCTTTAAAAAAATTGCGAATAGTCTGTTTAATGTAGGTTGTTAACCCCCTGTTTTTTTGAAGTGCAAAATCATGGGCAACCTGGGCGTCAAAGCCAAGGCCGCATAACATACAGCTAAAGGTGGAGTTAATAAAAAATGCGTCCACAAAGGAGGGTTTGCCTTTAAAAATAAGATCAAGTGCCTTATCAATATCACGGGGAATTTTAGCTGCCAAAGCCAAACCATTTCCGGATCCCATGGGAATAATGCCAATATTTACGGGTTCATCGATTAATGCTCCGGCTATTTGGCTAACGGTACCATCTCCCCCACAAATCACTACATCTGTAATGCGCTCATGGGCTATTTTATCTTTCAAAAAATTGTAATCGCCTGCTGCATTCGTTGGCATAATCTGAAAAGCGAAGAATTGTTTTCTTGTTTTTTCCTCAATTAACTCAACCAGTAATTTTTTTCCTTTGGTTCCGGAAATAGGGTTAATAAAATAAATTATATTACGATGCATTAACTAATAGGCTTTAGGGTAGGTATATCAGAACTAATTGATTCTTAAACATACTTTATTAGATTTTATTGTAATTACTGCAATCTTCAGATACTAAATGAGTAATATTACTTAAAATTTTGGATAAGCACTAGTAATATTACTTACCCCGTAAGGATTTTACTCCTCGTACAACTTTGTTACCATCGAATTAATGCGCTGGCCCATGTAAAGCCACTACCAAAAGCTGCAAGGCAAACAAGGTCACCATCTTTTACTAATCCTTTTTCCCATGCTTCGCACAAGGCTATTGGAATGGACGCTGCTGTGGTATTGCCATATTGCTGAATGTTATTGTAAACCTGGTCGTCTCTTAATTGTAATTTTTGCTGCACAAACTGTGCTATCCGCAGGTTTGCCTGGTGGGGAATCAATAAGTTAAGATCCGTTGGTTTAAAACCACTTGCTTGCAAAGCCTCAATAATCACTTCTGGAAATTTTACGATTGCTTTTTTAAAAACTGCCGGTCCATCCATAAAAGGAAAATTCTGGTCATGGTCAATCATATCCTTGCTCATAAACATCTGACCAATTTCTGCGTAATCAAAATCCGCTACAGTATTCTCCATCCAGTGATTGGCATGTGTACCGGGATTGTACATAGCCAGTATTTCTGCACTTTCACCATCGCTATGTAAGTGTGTGTTGAGTATTCCCTGTCCTTCCTGTATTGTTGGCTGTAAAACAACAGCCCCCGCACCATCTCCAAAAATAACCGAAACATTTCTGCCCCTTGTTGTAAAATCCAAACCGAAAGAATGTTTTTCACTCCCAATAACTAAAATATTTTTATACATACAGGTTTTAATAAACTGGTCTGCCACCGACAAGGCATACACGAAGCCACTGCATTGGTTACGAATATCCAGTGCACCAATTTCTTTCATTTTCATAGCACGCTGCACCAATACACCGCAACCAGGAAAATAGTAATCGGGACTTAAGGTTGCAAAAATTATAAAGTCAATATCCTGTGGGGTGATACCTGCTCTTTCGATAGCTATTGCTGCTGCTTCTACAGCCATGGTTGTAGTGGTTTCATCGGTACGATGGGCATAGCGGCGTTCTTTGATACCGGTGCGCTCCTGTATCCATTCATCCGAAGTATCCATGTACTTTTTAAGATCATTATTGGTAACTACGTTTTCGGGTACATACATCCCGATACCAGCAATTTTACTCTGTGGCATACAGCAATCGTTTTAAATGAATTGGCAAAGTACGACTTTGCAAAATAATGGCAACGAATTAGGTAACCGAATGAAAACTAATTTACACGTTGTAAATTTTTCAGTACAAACCAATCATCGTATCCGGGAGCAGGCCTTGTTTTATAGTGGAATTCAATGGCATCCCTTAATGCCTTGCTATTTTTTATATAATGGGAGGTAAAGTGTTCAGATAAAGTAAAAATGGAAAGAATTTTTCCCTGTTGTTTTACTTCGGCAACGTATACTTTCCCCAAAATTGTTGCATTTAAAAATTGTTTCTTAGCTATAATTGAGATAAAGGCAGTGCCCTTAATTGTATCATTGGTAATAACCTTGTAAGGCTTTAACTCATCCAGGTAACCCGCTATAGCAATATCATATTCCATATTTGTTCGCTTTTCAAAGATGATCTTTACAGGGGCTTCCTTAAAATGTTTATCGTCTGATGGCCTTGTTACAAATGCAGCCCATTTACCCAGTAAATTTTCGTCAATATTTTGTACAGGTTCTTCATCAATCGCATAGGGCGAATCGTATGGACAGCCAAAAAGTATGGTTGCCAAAAGGATCAGCAGACTGGAATGCAGAATTGGTTTCATGATGTGGTTGAGAATTTAAAACAGTTTTATTTTATTCTTGCGGCTAAATTTCCTAGCCAGCCCCCGGTTTCCATCATCAAGGCTATTCCCAAATGTACAATTAAACTACCCCAGATGCTGCCAGTATTATATGAAATAATGCCCAGCAACAACCCTCCCCAAAAACTGCTGATGGCTTCACCCATTGGTTTGCCCAAATGGATAGCGCAATAAAAACAAGCCATTGGAACTATGCAGTGCGTTCCACATATATCAATGAGTGCCAGAATTAGAAAGCCCCGAAAAAAGAATTCAATACATAAAAAATCGAATCCATAACAAAGCTCAAATAGCAATTGGCACCAATAATCCTTATGGTGTTTGATGGCTGTTTGACTAAGTAATTGTGTTTTTGGATAAACCTGTAAAAAATCTTTTTGAGTACTGGCTAATGCAATTACCGGTAGCATTACCAGCAACATTATCAAGTAGGGCTTTAGATTGTTGATGGCTTTAATGCCATAAAATGGCTGATGACCCCTGTCTTTTATCCACCAGATTAGTATAACAGGTATCATTAATACAATTACCCTCACAATCCAGTTAATGCAGTAAACATACAATAGTTTATCGGGCCCCTGCCATGTTTTATTAACCCATACCTGATGGAAAGAAAAGTTTACCCGAAAAGAGAAAAATGCTGGCGCCAGTAACAGTATTGTCCAAAACCATTTATTACTGAAATAGCTACAATCACTATAAAATAAGGGTTGCAAAAAAAAGGCAGCAACAAATGGGATGGCATACAACAGGTAATATCCCAAATAATTTTGCCATGTTGTTTCCCCGCCGGCAACATACTTTTTTTCTAAACCTTGCCAATAATTGAGATAAATTATACAGCCCAGCATAATTAACACCAGCAAAAAATAAAATAAGTTAAACTCTTTTTGGTAAAATAACCTGATGTATTTTAAAACCTGGTTCAATGGTTGGTTTTGATTTAGGCTAAAAATAGCTGGTTTATAACAATAAAAAAACTGCTGTAGCATTACAACAGCAGTTTAGTATATAATTTAATTCAATAAATAATCTACGTTTCTCTTGCCGGGGCATTCAGTGTTTTCCAAAGCAAGTCTTTCATATCCTGCAAACCTTGCCCTGTTATAGATGATATAAAAATATGCGGAATATTTACCGGCAACTCTTTTGCAATAGCTGTCCTTAATTCATCATCCAGCATATCGTTTTTACTGATGGCGATCACAAAATCTTTCTGAAGCATTTCGGGATTGTATTGCTCCAGTTCGTTTACCAGTATTTCAAATTCTTTTTTATGGTCTGCACAATCGGCCGGGATTAGAAACAACAGAATGGAGTTGCGTTCTATATGTCTTAAAAAACGATGACCCAGTCCTTTGCCTTCTGCTGCGCCTTCGATGATACCCGGTAAATCGGCAATACAAAAACTTTTACCGTCCCTGTATTCCACCATTCCCAACTGAGGTATTAATGTGGTGAAAGCATAGTCTGCAATTTTTGGTTTAGCGGCAGTAAGTACAGAAAGCAAGGTAGATTTGCCTGCATTGGGAAATCCCACTAGTCCAACATCTGCCAACACCTTCAGTTCTAAATATTTCCAGCCTTCGGTGCCGGTTTCGCCCGGTTGGGCATATTCGGGTGCCTGATTGGTAGCGGTTTTAAAATTACTGTTACCTAATCCACCTCGGCCACCTTTTACCCATATTACTTCCTGACCGTCTTCTAAAATCTCTGCTTCTTTTAAACCGGTAATTTCATCCTTGGCAATGGTGCCTAGTGGCACTTCAATAATGATATCCTCACCACTTCTGCCCGATGAATTATTTTTGTTGCCGCTTTCCCCATCTTCTGCCAATACATTTTTATAATACCTTAAATGGAGTAATGTCCATAGTTGTGAGCTGCCTCTTAAAATGATATGCGCACCCCTGCCGCCATCTCCGCCATCGGGCCCCGCCATTGCATTGTATTTGGTACGCATAAAGTGTTTGCTGCCTGCACCACCGTGACCACTCCGGCAAAATATCCGGATATAATCTATAAAGTTTGTTTTTTCCATTAGCGTGTAAAGGTAAATAGTTTGGCGTTGGGGTAGTGCTGAATTCTAAAAATGCACTGTTAGTCAACTTATTAGCTTTTTCAAATGATTGCAAATTGCCAATAGTTGTGGGTTACATAGAAATTAAATTCTGCATGTTGGTTGCTGGATTAATTAATCCAAATTGATTTTAATTGGAAACTAAGCAACGAGTTCGATACCATTTAATTAAAAAAGAAGGAATAATGATGGGTTGAGATTAACCTGTTTTATATTTTATAATGTAGTCTCCAAAAGGTACAACATTGGCTTATTAATGTTTTGTTAGGGAGGTCGTGATGTAAACACGTAAACACTCTAAACATTAAAAAGAGAATGACCTTAACCCAACTTAATTACTAAACCAATAACAACCGTATTTAAAAACTTTCTATAAAATTATTGAAGTGCCATCATTGTTTTTATCATCACTTCCCACAAGGCAACTGGTTTCAGCTGCATGAATAAAAAATTTATGTTGCCCTTTATATTGTTGAATCTGCTGAATGATATCTTTAAAAGATAAATGCGGATTGGATAGAACAATTGTATTGCCTTTTGAAGTCAACATTTTTAGCGAATCAATTTTTTCAACAGTAGCAAATAATTGTCCTGTGCTTTGCTGAATTAGCTTAAATGTGTCAGTATCACTAACTACAAAAGCCTTGCTTGTTGTAAATTTTTTTTCAGGCTTATTACCTGATTTTTTAAATAAGCTATTTACTCCGGCACGCAAACTTTTTATTGCAATTACTGCTTGTATCACTACAGTATACATACTGCCGATAAAAAGGCCATGGTGTTTTTTCACAAACAATATCATCGCTCCATAAAATGTATTTATATATTGAAGCGTTTCTTTTTTGGTGCTTTCGCCTTTAAAATGCAGGATGGTGCTTTCAGCAAAATAATAATTTAGATAGCCGGCTTTTTGTATGCGATAGCTTAAGTCAATATCTTCTGCATACATAAAAAATGTTTCATCAAAGCCCCCCAATTTGTCAAGTACCTTTTTATCAACCATCATAAACGCCCCCGATAATACCGCTACGGGTTGGTTTTTATTTTCGGGTAAATGCCCCAGGTAATAGTTGGCAAAAATTGTAGAAGATGGAAACAAAACCGTTAACCCGGAAAGCTTGCAGAAAGAGGTAAATAGTGAAGGAAAGCCTCTTTTACTTTCTTTTAAAAAACAGCCGCTGCCGTCAATCATTCTAATTCCCAATGCGCCTGCTTTATCTTTTGAGTGAAAGAAGGTAAGGCATTGCTCAAAACAATCTTCCGGCACAATGGTATCAGGATTTAGAAATAAAATGGTTGAACCTCTTGCTGCAGCCAGCCCAATATTATTGGCTTTGGCGAAACCGAGGTTTCGCTTCAACCAGATAAATTGTACAGCCTTGAAACGGTTATTGAAAAAAAGTTTGCTACCATCTGTAGAATCGTTATCAACAACAATTATCTCAGCCTCAATATTTTTACAGGCAGCAATTACCGAAATAATGCATTGTTCTAAAAAACATTGAACATTATAATTTACTATGATGATGGAAAGCTGCAATTAAAGTGGTTTAGTTGAGTGTTGATAGAAACTTTAAAGCGATTGCAGCTCTTCCCAATATTCTGCAGCCCTCCTGGTATGTGGCACTACAATGGTACCGCCTACAATATTGGCAACTGCAAATACTTCGTACAACTGCTCGGTGGTTACGCCTGCTTCATGTGCTTTGCCCAAATGATATTTAATGCAATCATCGCAACGCAGTACCATACTGGCAACCAGGCCAAGCAGTTCTTTTGTTGTTACATCCAATGCACCTGCCGCATAGGTGTTGGTATCCAGGTTCCATAAACGTTTTATTACCAGGTTGTCTTTACTTAAAATTACCTCATTCATTTTGGTACGGTAATCGTTAAATTCATTTACCAGTTGTTGCATAAATGCTTTTTTTAATTTAGGGACAAAGATAGTATTCCGGTTATACCATTAAACTCAAAAAACGCTATTCATTCAAGGAAAACTTTTATAAGTATTATCCAGGCTCAAATTTTCTCCTAAAAGTTGAGATAAGAAGAACCGGCTTGAACATACCTGGACTCTTAAACGTTAATAGTTGATTTCAATTCTTTTAATGAACTTGCAGATAAAATTTATTTACCATGTTTTTAATCATATTCGGACTGCTGATTTTGATAATAATCACTGTAGTTGCAAAAAATAATTTCGCTGTAGCAAGGTATGCCGGTACCGGCAGGCTAGTAGGTATATTTTTTATTTTAGCTGGAATTTCAACAGCTTGTATAAAACAGATAGACGCCGGAGAAGTAGGAGTACGGGTGTTATTTGGCAGTGTACAGAATGAGGTACTCCCCAGCGGCCTTCATTTTGTAAATCCATTGCTTGATGTAAAAAAGCTGGATATAAAGACGCAGAACTATACCATGAGTGGAGTAAATGATGAAGGCATTAAATCAGGAGATGATGCCATCCGGGTGTTAACCAGCGACGGGCTGGAAGTAACCATCGATCTAACTGTATTGTACAGGTTGGTGGCCGCAGATGCTCCCCGGTTGCTTAGAGAAACCGGCGATGATTTCAGGGATAAAATTGTACGCCCCATAACCCGGACTAAAATACGTGACAACGCAGTATATTACCAGGCCGTAGATTTATTTGGTAATAAGAGAGACGAATTTCAACAGCGTATTTATAAAAGTATTGAAGAAGATTTTAAAAAAAGAGGCCTGATGCTGGAACAGCTTTTGATAAGAAATATTACATTACCTAACTCAGTAAAGGCATCTATCGAATCTAAAATTAATGCTGAACAGGACGCCAAAAAGATGGAGTTTGTTTTGCTAAAAGAAAAGCAGGAAGCAGAAAGAAAAAGAGTAGAAGCACAAGGTATAGCAGATTACCAGCGTATCATTAACACAGGCCTAACCGACCAGCAGTTGCAATATGAACAAATAAAAGCTATGAAAGAACTTGCATTAAGTCAGAATGCCAAAGTAATTGTGATGGGAAAGGGAAATACCCCTTTGATTATTGATGGTAAACAATAGGTATTATATCAATTTACAAAAGTAAATTCTTGCTTATTCAACTATCCGATAAACAAATGGAGTTAAATAATGCATGCTACTGCTAAATTTACATAGCCATCACTTTATTATTAAACGGATATAAACTTAATCTTCCGGTTAAAAATCTGTTTGTTTAATCTGGCAATATTTTTAGCGGAAAAAACTGAAAACTACCGTATATGGAACTGGTGATTGTAAAAACATTTGACAACTATTTTTCAGCAAATATTACCTTAACAAGGCTACAGGCTTTGGGGATTGTGTGTTTTTTAAGAGATGAAAATACAGTTACTATCGATCCTATATTAACAAATGCAATTGGTGGAATTAAGCTGGTAGTAAGGAGCGAAGACGAGGCAGCAACTGTTAAGTTACTAAGGGCATTTCAAATAGATTACTTGCTTTCTGCTACTTGTCCCGAGTGTGGAAGCAATAGTTTTACCCATGTTGCAAGGCCGGGCGCTGTCAACTATCTTACAGCAATCATTACCTGGATTTTTTCAAGCTATGCAGTAGCGCCTGTTTATGTGTACCAATGTGGCAACTGCAATTATGAGTGTGAAGATTTACCAGATGCAGCGGAACAATTGAATGAGGAAAATGTGGAAGACTGCAGAAAAGTATAGGCATAAAAAAGGGCACTAAATATAGTGCCCCAATACTATTATAATGAGAGTGGGTGAAATTAGTTTTTGCAATTCAAGAAAACAAACGGCTTCAACACCTGCGTACGAATGGTGTTTCTTACTATCAGACTTTTATTTATAACCTTGTATTTATTAAGATCTATAATCTCATGAGCCGCGGCAAGGTTTTCCATACGTTCTACACTAAAAAGCAATTCGTGTAACAGCTCTACCTGTTGTTCAATAGCTTGGGGACTCATCAGTTCCTGATTAAACATTACAAGCAAATCCCGGTTTAAATTGTTCATTTTTAATAAATGGTTTTTTCAATTTTATATAATTCTAATAACCAACTAATCCCCTTTTATTAGGGCAACCACATTGACCTTTCTTTGAAGAACTGCAACTTGTGGTTACAATTGTTATTAGTAAAAATAGTAGTAAGGATATTTTAATAAAGCGTTGCATAAATATGAATTACCAAAATAAACTAATTTCATTGAATATTATTGCATTTTTCTAAGGATTTTTTTAAAAATTGAAAATTTGTTAAAAAAAAGGACCATTCTACTTGCTCCGCTTGATTGGGGACTGGGCCATGCTACACGTTGTATCCCCATTATAAAAACGCTCCAAAAACTTGGTTGTACCGTAATTATTGCAGCAGAAGGCCCGACGCAACAAATTCTTTCTCAAGCATTTCCATCAATTACCTGCCTTCCATTGCAAGGCTACCATATTCACTACAGCAGAAAAAAAAGCCACTTTGCTTTAAAAATACTTACCCAGATTCCTACAATAATGGGTGTTATTTATCAAGAACACCGTTGGCTAAAAAAAGTTGTTAAAAATTATGCTATTGATGCAATTATTTCCGATAACAGGTTTGGATTATACCATCATGCAGTGCCATGTTTTTACATTACCCATCAGTTGGCCATACAAACAGGCAATTCAATAGCCAATAAGCTTGCGCAAATAATTCACCTCCATTTTATAAAAAAATACACTCAATGCTGGGTGCCCGATTTTGAAGGCAAGGAAAATCTTGCTGGTGATTTATCGCATCCAAAGAATGTGCCTTCCAACATAAATTATATAGGATGCTTATCGAGATTTCAATCAAATCCTTCTGTAAAAAAAAAATATGATGTAGTAATTGTTATTTCCGGACCGGAGCCGCAGCGAACCATTTTTGAAGATTTATTATTGGATCAACTTAATCATTTTAACGGGAAAGTTTTATTGGTAAGGGGTCTTCCAGGGAACAAGGTGGTTTTGCCTGTGTTTAATAGTGACAACCTTCAGGTACATGCTCACCTTTCAACCCCGGAACTAAACCTGGTAATTCAACAGGCACAAATGGTTATTTGCAGAAGTGGTTATACAACTGTAATGGACTTAATTAAGTTACAACAAAAAGCCATCATGGTGCCAACTCCGGGACAAGTGGAACAGGAATATCTGGCAACCTATTTATTTGAAAAGGAAATGTATTATTCGGTACCACAGCATAAATTTGTTTTGCAAAAAGCATTGGATGCCGCCACCAGCTTTCCTTATCATTTTCCGTTATTTAATATGGAACAATACAAAAATAAAATAGCGCAATTTGTAAGTAATTTATAAACACCTCAATTTGCACAAAATTTTTTTTAAGTGAATACAAAGCTTCAGGCTCATCTTGGTTTATTAAGTACTAATCTTTTTTTTGCCATCAACCTTAGTGCAGTAAAATACCTAACTGCCAATCATTTTATGGAGCCCTTTGGCATGAACCTGATTAGGGTGGGTATAAGCGCTGTTCTGTTTTGGGCAATATATTTGGTTAAGCCCTCTGCAAAAAAAATTTTGCGAAAGGATATTCCCCGTTTTTTGTGGTGTGCACTTACCGGCATTGCCATCAACCAAATGTTGTTTTTAAAGGGGCTGTCGCTAAGTTATTCCATTCATGCAGCTTTACTAATGCTTACAACACCTATTTTAATTACGTTTATTGCTGCCTGGCTGTTAAAAGAAAGGCTTAATTGGTTTAAAATTGTTGGACTTGCACTGGGTGTTTCCGGTGCAGTTATTCTAATAACCGCAAGGCCACAAACCGGTAATGGGAGCCAGGTTTTTTTAGGTGATATGCTGATACTTATCAATGCAGTTGCCTACACTATTTACTTTGTTCTTGTAAAACCATTAATGTTGCATTACCATCCGGTGCAGGTTATCCGCTGGGTATTTACCTTCGGTTTTTTTATGGTACTGCCTTTTGGATGGACTGAATTTGCCGCAATCAATTGGGGGACTTTTGGAGCAATAGAATTTTCTTGTATAAGCCTGATCGTCTTTGGAGGTACTTTTCTTGCCTATCTTTTTAATGCCAATGGCATTAAAATACTCGGCGCATCAGTAGCCGGTACCTATATATACCTGCAACCTGTATTCGCTACAGCCATTGCAATGATTTTTTTGAAAGAAGAACTGGAAGGATATAAAATAATTGCAGCGATTACTATTTTTTCGGGGGTTTATTTATGCAACCGTAAGATAACTTTAACTGGTACTAAAGACAGTTAGGCAAAGCGATTGTTAGATGTTTTTAGGAAAATCAAAAAACAGGAATTCTTTTTTTGCTTTTGTAAAATCAGCCCAGTTATTGGTAAACACTTTTACAGCAAAAATGCTGCAGGTGGGCATATTGTCAATTCGGGTATTATCCGTGATCAGGTTGACAAATTCAGTTATGCCCGGGTTATGAGAAAATATAGCCACCGTATTGGCCGAATTATCAAGTGATGCAACCACTTCAAAAAATACAGTCTCACCGGCATGATAAAGTTTGCTGATTAACTGGATTGATTCGGCCGGATGATGCAAGGCAGCACTAAAAAGCTCAGCAGTTTTTTTTGCCCGTTTTGCAGGGCTGGAAACAAAAGCGTCAATCTTAATATTTCTTTTTTTAAGCCTTGCGGCCATTTCCGGAGCATCTTTTTTCCCCCTTTCATTTAAGGGCCTTTCAAAATCTGTGAGGTTGCCAATATCCCAACTGCTTTTGGCATGGCGGATGATAAGGAGCGTTTTGCTCCCAACTTCGTCGGCTGGCGAAGGGCTAATTAAATCGGCAGTTGAATTATTCATTTCTCGTATTTTAAAATAATAAAAACGTCAGGCAACAGCATACCCTTGCCTTAACCCCTTTAGGGGGGATGGGGGCTAATATCCTCTCACATTTTTTCCTTCCATATAATTCATAAATGCTTTATTGCAAACCCTGTTACCACCAGGCGTAGGATAGTTGCCTGTGAAATACCAGTCGCCGGTATTGGTTGGGCAGGCAAGATGCAATGTATCAATAGTTTGATAAATTACATCCACCGGGATATCTATTTCTTTTGGGGTAATAAGTTGGGCTATTTTATTAGACATCTGCTCTAAAGTAAATGGCTTATAAATTTTACGTACCACATTTTCTGTATGGAGCTGGTTGTTAAAATCAAACTCTTTACACTTATTAAAAAGCTCTTCCAGTAAATGCTCCTGCCCGGTTTCCTTTAGCAGTTCCATGGCTGCTTTAAAAGCAATAAAATCTCCCAACTTACTCATGTCAATACCATAGCAATCAGGATACCGTATTTGCGGCGCAGATGAAACAACTATAATACGTTTGGGCTTTAAACGAGCCAGCATCCTGATGATACTTTCTTTTAAAGTAGTACCTCTTACAATGGAATCGTCAATTACTACCAGGGTATCAATGTGATCTCTTACGGTACCGTAGGTAATATCATATACGTGCTGCACCATTTCATTTCGGCTTGCATCTTCCGTAATAAAGGTGCGTAGCTTAACATCTTTGATAGCAATTTTTTCAATCCTTACTTTACGGCTAACCATTTCGGTTAATTTAGCCTCATCGTACTCTTTACCCCAGCTTAATATTTTTTCAATTTTTACTTTGGTTAAATAGTCTTCAGCACCTTTCAACAATCCATAGAAAGCTGTTTCTGCTGTATTGGGGATAAAAGAAAAAATAGTATTTTTAAGATCGTAATTAATGGCTTTTAAAACTGGTTCACTCAGGTAATAGCCCAACGCATTTCTTTCTTTATAAATTTTTTCATCGCTTCCCCGGCTAAAATAAATTCGTTCAAAACTACATGCCCGCCTTTCCTTTGGTTCTACAATCTGTTCTATTTGATAATTTCCTTCAGCATCTGTAATTAAAGCACAGCCTGGCATTAGTTCCTGTACTTCATTCTCACCTACATTAAAAGCAGTTCTTATTGCCGCCCTTTCGCTTGCTGCCACTATCACATCATCATTTATATAATAATAAGATGGTCTTATGCCATGAGCGTCTCTTACTACAAAAGAAGAACCATTACCCACCAGCCCGCAAAAATTAAAACCACCGTCAAAAAGTGGTACCGCTTTCTTCAATACTTTTTTAATATCCAGGGCTCCGGGAAATGCAGCATCGGCTTTTACAAGAAAATGATGCAACACTTCCATCATGGCCGCAAGGTCGCTTTGCTTTTGAAAAATGCCCGGGTCAACATTTATCAGTCCAAATAATTCCTCTGTATTTACCAGGTTAAAATTGCCTGCCAATGCCAGGTTTCTGGAAGGAATGGTATCTCTCTTTATAAATGGGTGGCAAAAATCCACATTATTTTTTCCCTGTGTACCATAGCGTAAATGACCTAACAGCAGCTCACCAACGTAATTTACATGTCCCTTCATAAGCCCGGGATGGTTCTTAATTTCAGGCTGGTATTTTTCTATTTCTGCTATTTCTTTTCCTATCTGTAAAAATAAATCGGCAATCGGTTGGTTGGCGCTGCTACGCAGGCGATGCAAAAAGGGATAACCGGGTTCTACATTAAGTTTTACAGTTGCAATACCGGCACCATCCTGGCCACGGTTGTGCTGCTTTTCCATCAGCAGGTAAAGCTTGTTTAAACCATATAATACAGATCCGTATTGCTGTTGGTAATAACTGAACGGCTTTCGGAGCCGAATGAATGCAAGGCCACATTCGTGTTTTATTTCGTCGCTCATAATTTGCTATGAGCCGCAAAGTTAACTGTTTGCCACACAAAAAATCCCGGTGAATATCACCAGGATTTGTTAATAAAACAATCTAAATAGTTTATAAGCCGCTAATACAAAGTCCAATCTGGTATGGTCGTATAGAAGGACCGGCAACATCTCTTATAAGCCCCGTAATTTGATAATTTGCCACTAATGAAAAATGACCCAAGCCAACCCTTGCAGTGGCAACAATACGTGAACTATTAAAAAATGTGTTTTCTTTATCTTTTTCTTTATAAGCGTTAATGGTTGTGCCGGCTTTGTTTTGCAATGTTTTGCCTTTTGTGTGTGCATCTATTAGTAATCCTATTTTGGCTCCAATAGCAACTTTAAGGCTTTTATCTTCTTTTTCCGGGTTAAATATATACCTCAACTCAATTGGTACTTCAACAAATGCGGTTACCAGTTTATATTTTTTAAAACGATCCAATGTGTCCAGATTTCTGAAAGGAAGTTGAACTGTGTTGGATTTAATATCTACAGCCGTATTTTTGAAAAAGATACTACTTGCATTTATCCCCAAACCAACTGCAACGCTCCACCGTGGATCAGATTTAAACGGCTTATCAAGCATAAATGAAATGCCGACTCCCCTGGATAATCCACTCATTCTGTTTTTTATGCTATCCGGTGCACCACCCCAAGAATCGTAAGTAAATTGAACCATCAGGTGGTCTCCTGGTCTATTGAGTTTCTTCTTTTTCCAGTCTGGATTGGTTTGAGAAAAAACAGCTGTGAGTAAACAAAAACCTAATACTGATAAAACAATTTTCTTCATAAGTTAATCTTGAAAGATAAAAATACAGGTGTGCAGGGTTAAAGAAAGGTTAAATAGATTTATAAAAATTTGCCCGAATTATTTCGGGCAAATTTTTACTTTTTAAGTGGGCCCACCTGGGCTCGAACCAGGGACCACCTGATTATGAGTCAGGTGCTCTAACCAACTGAGCTATAGGCCCTGTTATATTTTTTGTATAACGGGTTGCAAAAGTAAGTAAAAACGCCTATTCAAAGCAAGCATCTGGTAAAAACAATTTTTATGGAGAGATTTTAAGTCTATTTATTAAACAAAGCCTAAAAGTATTTTTGATTTACTTAAATTACATTTCTTCTATAGCTACTTAAACGATTTGCCATTATGATGAGTTTGCATGATAGTAAAGCATTGCAAATTAAAATTAGCCAGCATGGCGACCAACATGCTTTCGGGCAAATGTATGTAGCCTACATGCCTTTTCTGCTAAAGTTTGCCCATTCCATAATAAAAAACCAGGAGCTTGCAGAAGAAATTGTATCGGATGTTTTCATTAAAATCTGGCAAAACCGAAATGAAATAGGCAAAATCGAAAACTTTAAGTTGTACCTGTATATTAGTACTAAAAACACCGCCCTCAATTATTTATCCCGTCATTTTAGAAAAGAGATTATATCCCTGGAAGAAATGTCTTTGAATATTTCAATAGGTCCATATAATCCGGAACAGTTGCTGATAACTGCTGAGGCAGTTAAAAAAATTAACCTTGAAATTCAAAAATTACCTGCCCGTTGTAAGCTGATTTTTAAGCTTGTAAAAGAAGACGGGCTTAGGTACAACGATATTGCCGAACTGTTGAATATCTCCGTTAAAACAATTGATAGCCAAATGGCGATTGCACTTAAAAAAATTAGCAGTGCCATTAATTTCGACCTAAAGAAAAAGCCTCATTGATTCAAACACCTTCCAACAAATTATTTTTTAAGCTGCTTTAGTAGAATTAACAAGTTTTTGTGTTCTTACTGTTTTACACTACTAATGGAACCTAAAAATCCTTCACATATCTGGATATTAATGGCCCGTAAATTATCCGGGGAAGCTTCGAGTGATGAACTCAATGAGCTTGACCAGCTTTTGCGGGAAGATCAGCATGCTAATTATTCTAAAGAAATGTTACATGATTTATGGGAAAGCCGCCCGGTTGTAGATAGCCAATACACGGAAAATAAGTACAAAGAATTGGTATTGCAAATTCAGATCATGGGTTTAGATGATGGAAAGTTTGCTCAGGATGACCATTATATTAATGGTAGCCAGGAGGAACCAGCAAAAAAAAGTTGGAAGAAATGGGGATATATATTAACCGGGTTTGCAGTATGTCTTTGTATCGCTGCCATTATTTTTTTTGATAACAGCAAAGTTCAAGGAAAGGAGACTATTGATCAGCTGGCTAAAAATGAAATAAGCACAAGAAAGGGTTCAAAAACAAAACTCCTGCTTCCCGATGGCACACAGGTATGGTTAAACGCCAGTAGCAAATTAGATTACACTAAAGATTACGGTAACAAAATAAGAGAAGTAACCCTAAGTGGAGAAGCATATTTTGATGTGGTAAAAAATACTGAAAAGCCATTTGTAATTCATACCAGTAAAATGGATATTAAAGTATTGGGTACTGCTTTTAATGTAAAATGTTATCCCGGCGAAAAAACTACAGAAACCAGCCTGGTAAGGGGTAGTATAGAAGTTACCATGAAGGATCGCCAGGAAAAAATTATGCTAAAGCCCAATGAAAAACTAATTATCAATAATGAAGAAGTTAGACAGGATTTAAAAACAGTATCGGTCAAACAAACTCAATCAGTTAGTCAAAAACCAATTATTTTACTAAGTCACCTTACACTTTTACAGAAAGACAATACAATTATTGAAACTGCATGGGTACAAAACAGGTTAATTTTTGTGAGTGAAACTTTTGAAGATGTTGCTTTAAAAATGGAACGTTGGTATAGTGTTCATATTGAATTTGCAAATGAATCTGTAAAAGCCGCAAGGTTAACTGGAAATTTTGAAAAGGAAACAATTGTTGAAGCGTTGAATGCGCTGCAGTTTACCACCAAATTTTCTTATACTATAAAAAACAACATTGTTACAATTTATAAATACAACAAAATAAAAAAATGATAAAACGTATATTTTATAATACTTCCTGAATAAATCAAAATAACTAAAAGGGGAAATGCGTCAACATTTCCCCGGATAGAATGAACCTGAAAAAATACATGCCTTTCTAAAGCTTGCGAATATTCCCATTTTTTATCTACCAAAACATAAATATATGAAAAAAAACCGCCGGGTGCCAGCCAAAAACACCCGAAGCATTTACAAATTGTTATTGCTTATGAAATTTACAATTGCCTTACTGCTTTGCACAACCTTCCAGGTATCTGCAAAAACGTATTCACAAGACAGAATTACACTTAAACTCCAATCGGCCGAGCTGAGATCCGCTTTGCGGCAGATTGAAAAAAAGAGCATTTATCGTTTTTTGTATAATGACGATATAGTAGCCACCACCCCAAAGGTTAATGTGGATGCAGAAAATGCATTGGTTACTGATGTGCTAAACACAATACTGAAACAGACAGAACTAGGTTATAAGATCCTGGGAAACAACCTGGTGGTAATTACCCAAAAAGATTTTGTTGTACAGGAAACGAAGGTTACAGGTAAAATTACCAATGCCGGTGGAGAGCCTGTACCAGGTGCAACTATAAGATTAAAAGGTTCATCTGCCGGAACTTCAAGTGCAGCGGATGGCACCTATTCATTAACCGTTCCAGACAATGCAACCCTTGTCTTTTCGTCTGTAGGGTATGAAGACGAAGAAATAGTTGTTGCAGGAAGAACAACCATTGATGTTACTTTAAAAAATGCAATAAAACTTATTGACCAGGTTGTGATAGTTGGATATGGTACTTCCAGACGAAAAGATGTAACCGGATCTGTAGTTTCTATATCAGGTGCAGAACTTGCCAAACAACCCGTTCTCACTGCAACCCAGGCGGTGCAGGGAAAAATTGCCGGTGTACAGGTTATTACAAGTGGCGACCCCAATGCACTGCCCATTATCCGGATAAGAGGTACAGGAACCATGTTGGGAGGAGCCAATCCTTTGTATGTAGTAGATGGTATTATTAACGATGATATTCGCAATATTAACTCAGCTGATATCCTGAGCCTCGATGTGTTAAAAGATGCATCAGCTACTGCAATCTATGGTATGAGAGCTGCCAATGGCGTTATTCTTATTACCACCAAAAAAGGCAGGCCGGGTAAAATGCTAATAAATTATGATGTTCAAATTGGTTTAAAAGAAGCCTCCCGCCTGGTAAATATGGCGAGTGCAAATCAATATGCTGGCTATGTAAATGAAGCTAGTGTTTATTACGGTAGCGGTGACAGCATTGTAACACAATCGATGTTGCAAAATGGAGGTAATACAGATTGGTACGATGAAATTTTAAAAACCGGGTTTTTTCAAAATCATAATATTTCTTTATCTGGCGGCAGCGATAAAATAAACTATTTTTTTAGTGCCGGTTATTTAAGCGATGAAGGAATTGTAAGGACTAATAATTTTAATCGTTTTACGCTTAGGAACAATAACGATTATAAGATTTCTAATAAACTAAAGATTTCAACGTTGCTTTCCTATAGCAGGTCCGATGTAAGAAACGTAGACCTTGGCGCATTTAACGTTGCCTATCGGGCTGCTCCATATGTAGTTGCCAAACAAAATGGTTTATATGGAAATACCTCGCTATCCAATAACGTAGGCAACCCTTTACTGGACCAGGATAAAAATAACAATTCCGGAACCGGAGATCGTTTTCAGGGAAATATAGTTGGAGAATTTAAACCTGTAACATGGCTTACGTTTAGATCGAGTTTTGGGGTTGATAAAAATAATTTCCGCAGTACAAACTATGGCTACAAATATGCCAATGACGGGCCAAACAATGTTTTCTTAACAACTGGCAGCAACCAGCTAAGAAACATCAGCAGTTTATCTATTGGAGAAAGCCAGGGCAATCGGTGGGTTTGGGACAACACAATTACGATGGCGAAAAAGTTTGCAGACCATACTTTTAATTTAGTAGTTGGTACTACAGCAGAACAAATTAAAGTGAATGGAATAGGCGGTACAAGGGTAAATGTACCCGAAGATAAAGACCAATGGTATTTAAATGCAGGCTCAACTATTGGAGCTACCAATTTTAATGACGGAGACAAATCTACCCGTAACTCTTACCTGGGTAGATTAAACTACAATTTTAAGGATAAATATTTTTTAACTGCCACCGGAAGATACGACGGTACCTCCCGTTTACCGTCAGCAAACAGGTGGGGATTTTTCCCATCAGTAGGTGCAGGATGGATCATTAGCAGGGAGAACTTTATGAGTAATCAAAAAATGTTTGATAATCTTAAACTACGTGCCAGTTATGGTAAAGTGGGTAACGATGGTATTCCCAGCAATGCCTTTACATCTTTGGCTACCCAAAATCTTCCCTACTTTTTTAATGGTGCAGAAGTTTTGAACTTTAGACTGGAACAATTAAGCGACCCCAATATTAAGTGGGAAGTAACAACTGAAGTAAATGTTGGCCTTGATTTCAGTATGATGAAAAACAGGCTTTCCGGTTCAGTTGATATTTATGACAGAAAAACAACTGATGCGCTGGTAAGAGTTAAAACACCAACCATTTTGGGCGATGATGAATATATCACCAATGCTGCAACATTCACAAACAAAGGTGTTGAACTGGCATTAGACTGGAAAGATAATATTAGTAAGGATTGGAAATATAATATTGGTGGCAACGTAGCTTTTAATACTAATAAAATTGAGAAGCTTAATGGTGGACAAGCCATTCCTGATGGAAATGTTGGCGGACAAGGCACCACAACATTGTCTGATAACGGGCAACCGATTGGTAGTTTTTATTTGTTGGAAGTAGAGGGAATATTTCAAACTGCAGACGAAATTGCTGGTTCTGCACAACCTGGTGCCAAACCCGGCGACCTAAAGTACAGGGACGCAGATGGAAATAAAACAATTAATGCAAACGACAGGGTTTTCCAGGGCTCTTATCAGCCATCGATAACCTACGGATTAAATGTAGGATTTAGTTATAAAACCTTCGATTTATCAATTGGCGGATATGGTACAGGAGGGGGGAAAATATACAATGCTAAAAAAGCTGCACGTGGAGATTTTAGAGATAATATTGAAACGGATGTTGCCAAAAACCGTTGGACACCCAACAATACCGGAACCAATATACCAAGAGCAAACTTAAATGAACTACCTGCATCTACCTACTTTTTGGAGAAAGGCAATTTTTTTAGAATCAATAACCTTACTGTTGGGTACACACTGCCCGAAAAAACAATTAGTCCAATAAAAATGAAAAGCCTCAGGTTTTTCTTTACCGTTCAAAACCTGGCTACCATAACTAATTACAGCGGTTTTACGCCAGAAATCAGCAACAGTAGTACGTTAGCGGGAGGTATTGAATCATCCATTTACCCTACTACCAGAACATTTGCTTTTGGTGTAAATGTTGGGTTTTAATTTATTAACCAATTAATAAAGAAAAATGAAAAATAGATATATAATTATTACTACGGCTTTTGCCGCCGCAGGAATATTTGGTAGTTGCTCAAAAACATTTTTAGATGTAAAGCCACAGGGCCAAATTACAGAAGTATTAGCACTCACCGATCCTGAAGCAGCCGGCAAATTAGTAGGTGGAGCATATAACACCCTTTATTTTGGAGGGTTTGGTCCAACAACGGTTGGTTTTTTATGGGCAATTTCCAATGATGTTGCCAGTGATGATGCCGACAAAGGAAGTACTCCCGGTGATTTTTCACCGTTGGGTGAAATTGATAATTTTACCGCCACTCCAAACAATTTTATTTTTAATAATATCTGGAGCGGACATTACAGCGGTATTGTTGCCGCCAACAAAGCTATAGATGTCTTAAATAAAAGTACCATTGATGAAAATACAAAAAACAGGCTTATTGGCGAAGCAAGATTTTTACGTGGCTTGTATTATTTTAACCTCGTGCGTTTTTTTGGTGGAGTACCAAAGATTGTTACTGTACCACTGCCTAGTGAAGGAAACAGCGATGCACTTAACACCCGTGTTACTGCTGCGGAAATTTATGCGGTGATAATAGACGATCTGAAATTTGCGGTTGATAACCTTCCGTTAAAAGGTGATGCTACCACACAAGTTGGCCGTGCTAATAAAGGAGCCGCCCAGGCTTATCTTGCTAAAGTTTACCTCTATCAGCCAGTACCCGATTGGCAAAAAGTATTAGACTTAACCAATGCGGTAATTACTTCAGGTAAGTATAGTTTGGTAACGGATTATAACTTCATTTTTAGAGAAAAGTCCGTTGGTGGCCAAGGTGGCAACAACAACAGCGAATCTGTTTTTGAGGTTCAAACTGGTATTAATTTAGGAGAGAATGCTGTGAGTCCGCTGTTTAGCAATGGACAGGGAGCTAGATCCCGTGGAGGCTGGAACGATTTAGGCTTTGGGTTTAATACGCCTTCAGCTGATCTTTCCGGTTATTATGAGCCAGGAGATACAAGGAAAAATGCTACTATTATTTTTATAAATCCTACTGCTGTTGGCAATAGTCCGGGAACTGTTTTATGGGACGGCTTCCGTATTCCTTCAAAAGATTCAGTAGAAAATGACAGGTACAGTTATAAACCTTATCATAGTCCAACGGCTGAATCGCCACAGGTAAGTACTAACAAAGACAGCAAACCTAAAAATATTCGTTTAATGCGCTATGCAGAAGTGTTATTAATGTATGCAGAAGCAGCGGCTAAATTGGGTAACGCCGACGGTGTAAATAAATTAAACCAGGTAAGATCAAGAGCCAATCTGCTGCCCACAACCCTTACCCAGGCTAATGTTTGGAAAGAAAGAAGAGCCGAATTGGCTATGGAGCAAGATAGATTTTTGGATCTTGTTCGTCAGGGAAACGCAGGAACAGTTTTAAGAGTTCATGGAAAAACATTTGTTACTGGCAAGCATGAATTATTCCCCATTCCACAAGCTCAAATTGATTTAAGTGGCAATAGGCTAACACAAAATAATGGCTATTAATAATCACCTTAAAAAATTATGACAATGAAAAATATTTTTAAAATAGCATCAATTATCTTTCTGTTTTTTTCAATGGGGTTGGTGCTGGGTAGTTGTACAAAAGTAGAAACGGATGATGATTTCCCAGAGGGAGATGCGCCACCGGTTGCTGGTGGATATACCAATTCAAATGAAGTTGCACCTGCAAACCTGGTTGCACATTTCCCATTCGAAAATAGTGTTGCGGATGCAAAAGCTGCAGTTACCGGCGGTGTAACATCTGGCACAACGAGTTTTGTCACTGGCCGAAAAGGAATGGCGTACCAGGGTTCTACCAACGGATTTATTGGATATGCAAGCCCGGGTCCTATTGCAACACTAACCAGTTTTACGGTTAGTTTGTGGATCAATACATCAAAACATGATGGCGGGGCACAAGGCCTTTTCACTTTGGCAAAACAAGATGGTTCTTTTTGGGGCAACTTTTTTTTAATGATAGAAGGAAACAATTCTCCCGAAAATAAAATGTTTATGAAACTACATATGGAAAAAAATAATGCCCCATTTGTGGAACATTGGATAGAACCATTTGGTGATTTCCGGCCGGACGATATGTACAATGCATGGAGACATGTTGCCTGGACCTACGATCAGGCAACATCAAAAGTTGGCTTCTTTGTAAATGGAGTTAAAAGAACGCTGCCACCAGGGTCCGATACCAGAGTTGCAGATGGTACGGGAACTCCACTTGGAGCATTAAATTTTAAAAACCCCACCAAATTCGTTATTGGTGGTTTTCAAAATCAACTGGGCAGCCCTTTTAATTCACCAGAACCCTGGATGCTAAACTATACAGGGAAATTAGATGAATTCAGAATATACAATAAAGCACTTTCAGAAACAGAAATCAGCGCCATTCAGGTGTTGGAACGCCAGGGAAGGTAATTAGTAATACCAAATATAATTTCATTACAGGCTCCCGATAGCTATCAAGGATTTTATAGGTGTAATTTATTTTAGTCATTTAAATCTAAAGTCGAGTTTAAAATCAAAGAGCCACGGTATTTTAGGATTGACTCCTTCCTTTTCGAGTATTTG